>Ga0315914_1001519_pt1 | contig 34771 bp, 21 predicted proteins | sample MpolenodulesMG_FD_203920 | JGI IMG/M metagenome (GOLD analysis project Ga0315914, IMG submission 203920) | Medicago polymorpha root nodule microbial communities from Los Angeles, California, United States - elongated nodules | ecosystem: Host-associated > Plants > Roots > Nodule | place: USA...
GTTGGTTTAACTAATGAAAAGAGGTTGAAGATGATTGAGAAATGTAATCTTACTATAATAATATTGCCATCAAATTAGTCCCTGAATTATTTCTCTATCTATCAAATAGATCCCTACGTTATATCAAAAACCATCAAATAAGTTCCTGAATTGTTTAATCAAATATCAAATTGATCCTAGAAAACAATTGTCTCAAAAACGCAACAAACACAAACAAAGAACAAGGCGAGCATCAACATGATCAAAACTTAAAACGAACAAAAACAGGGTGAATACGAACACAAAAACTTGATAAACAATGGGAAAGGTGTTACCTTTAATCACAGCCAAACACACAAACTTCAAAAACGTCAGAATCGCCGGAGATGATGATGATTTTGGAGGGGTGAAAATGGAGGAAGTTTTAGCGGGAAGAAGAAGGGTCAAAAACGTTTTTGATGTTCTGAAATGTGAAGAAGGAGATATGGGTAATGCAGAGGCAAAATGGGAAAAGCAGAAAAAATAAACTGAAAAGTGAAAACTCAACTACTTTTTTCAATTCAATCAAATTAGTCCGTGAACATGTGGCTTCCTTCTTGCCACGCGTACAAGACAACACAGCATGGCTAACGGAGCACTCGGACGGAGGGACCTTTTTGATGGACGTCTGACAAATTCAGGGACTAAGTTGATATTTCGCATAATTGAGGGACGGAGTTGACCGACGCGTGAAAATTCAGAGACGAATTTGATTGTTTACTCTTTAATAAGCTTGATCTCATAATTCTGAAGTGATTTTTTTCCAATATTTATGAGGTCAAACTTATGTCATTTCCTTTGAAAAACTAGCAATTCCACTAGATCACCGTTTATCAACCACACACAGATTCCTATTCGGGTACAAATAGCATATACCGTTTAATATTCTACTTAAATTATTCACCTTGCTTCTCACAAGTAGAATAATAAACACTGGTGTGGAGAACTACGCTCATTCATTTCTAAGCATTCATTTCTAAGCAAGTTACTCAATTTTACTTGAAAACATTTTCTGCATGGAATATATTGATTAGCAAATGCATCTCTTCCTAAAGGAAGGTAACTAAATTATGAAAAAAATTCAAAAGATAGGGACAAAATGAGATAAGATAATTAACGCTGGATCACTTAGAACCACCAAAACAATTCTAGTTTGTCCCTAGTCACAGGACAAAGCTATTTGTGGCTCACCTTCTCTTTACACCATAAATATTGATTGTCACTCACCAAACAATCAACAAGAAAACCAAATCAAACTATATTAACCAGACACTCCTCCTACTCTCTTCTTCTCTCTACATTTTAAGACTTGAGAGTTTTCATTTGAGTATATTTTCTAACATGGCTGCTACTGGAGTGCTTGCCGAGATTTTAGACGGAGATGTATACAAATATTATGCTGATGGAGAATGGAAGAAATCTACCTCTGGAAAAAGTGTTGCTATCATTAATCCTACTACCAGAAAGCCTCAATACAAAGTTCAAGGTAATTTCACTTTCTCTTATGTTTTCAAGTCTTTTTATTTTAGTTAACTTGTATAATTCTTCATGTGGATGTGATCATGTGAGAATTCAGACTTACTACACCTGAAAAGGAAGAACAAAAGCAACTATGTATGTTTACTGAATGCAAGACTTCTGTATTATATAACATGAATATATTCTGAAGTTTCAGCTTTTAATTTCACAGCTAGTAATTGTGAAAACACAGATACGGTTAAAACGTTTTGGGTGGAGTGAATTTGCAGATTGGTCTTCGAAATTGTGAACAACGATCAAAATAATATCTGAGTTTTAAGAATTGGCAAATACATCTTTGAAATTGTAACACGTCAGTCAAAACGATCCATCCATTAACTTATGTTGTTAGATGCTATAACTTGGTATGCTAAATGAACATGTGGCCTTACACTTGAATCTCACATCACCAAAAACTTACGTTGCATGTTAAATTCATGTAATTCATGCAAACTGTAGAGTTGCTACCTTGGGATCCAAGCACGTTAAATACATTTACCTCATAAATTTTATACGCAATTTAGTTACAGATAGTGTATCATTGATGTGAGATCTCGTAGGGGGGGTCATATATTCATTTAACATATGTTATAGACTCTAGCGACGAAGCTAACAAATGAACAGTTTTGATGATTCATTACAATTTCGAAGATATATTTGCTAATTCAAAAAATGCAAGGACTATTTCGACCGATGATTACAATTTATAAGACTAATTTTCCTAATCACTCTTTTGGACGAGAAATGAAATTGTAAGGAAAGTAGATGATATTTGAACACTAGGTCATTCTTTTAATAATTGCAAAAAGAAAATAGATTGATAGATAAATATAATAGAAAAGAACTGTGTTCAATAGGCTCTAAACCTCTAACAATGATCTCCATGCAGCTTGCTCACAAGAGGAAGTTAATAAGGTTATGGATTCGGCAAAATCAGCACAAAAGTCATGGGCAAAGACTCCACTTTGGAAGAGGGCTGAACTTCTTCACAAGGCAGCTGCAATCCTCAAAGAACACAAAGCTGCAATTGCAGAGTGCTTAGTCAAAGAAATAGCAAAGCCAGCCAAAGATGCAGTTACAGAGGTGCATATTGTGTTACAATGTTAAGTTAAATAAGTTAAATGTTGTTTATGACTGTAATATTGAGAATTATGAACATAATTGGAATTTTTTATTTATTTTTTCAATGAAGGTTGTAAGATCTGGTGATTTGGTTTCTTACTGTGCTGAAGAAGGAGTAAGGATTCTTGGAGAGGGAAAGTTCTTGGTTTCAGATAGCTTTCCGGGAAATGAAAGGACCAAGTATTGCCTCACTTCCAAGGTCTATTTCACTACATATGCTACTTCTTCATATTCAATTCATATGTTACTATATACTTCAATCATTTTAGAACTGGAAAATCAATAGGACAATGTACTTTATAAAGTCAATAAATTGTCGCAAGTCGCAACACCAAAATCCTGAGCTACATGCATTCAAGGGTGTAATATATCTGCATTACATTCAATTATCTTAGTAACTTTTAATGACTTGTAAATTTAATGATCATGGTGAACTGTCATGTGTTATCTTGTTGTTTTGTTTTGCTTGGTTGACGATGTGGTCTAAGAAAGCTGCAATTGATTTTCAGATCCCATTAGGAGTGATCTTAGCCATTCCACCTTTTAACTATCCTGTCAATCTTGCTGTCTCAAAAATTGCTCCTGCACTCATTGCTGGAAATTCTATTGTGCTCAAGCCTCCAACTCAGGTAATTATATCATTCATTGTGATACTCTTCAGAAACACTACACGTGAGATCCATACGCATACTATCCACTTTCTTATGGTCCTGTTTCGATCAAAGCTTAATTAAGTACTAATAGATTAAGCATTTATCCTGTGAGTGTATATAAGCTATTTATAACAAAAAATAAAATAAAGTCAACCTATTTTCATATAGGCTATAAACTGTTTTCATAATCTGAAAATAACTTATGTACATGTCATAAGCAATTTCCATAAGCTCTCACAAACACTTGTGATTATGCTTGTAAATAAGCTCAAATAAATCAATCCAAACAGGCCCTACGTCATGAAAGTTCTAGCTTATGTCTAAGCCGTTAAAAGAAACCAAAACAAAAAGTTCATGTCAGAATATTTAAGTCTTATTTTCTTTATTGTTCCTTCTAATGGATGCATGATGCTGCATTTCAGGGAGCTGTTGCAGCTCTTCACATGGTTTATTGCTTTCACTTGGCTGGTTTTCCCAAAGGTCTAATCAGCTGTGTTACTGGCAAAGGCTCAGAAATTGGTGACTTCCTTACAATGCATCCAGGAGTGAACTGTATAAGGTGATTATATATCTATATGATGATGTGATAGTATATGCCACTTTTACCTATACTGGCTTGTAACCTTGCTATCTGACAGCTTCACTGGTGGAGATACCGGGATTGCAATTTCGAAGAAGGCAGGCATGATTCCGTTACAAATGGAATTAGGAGGAAAAGATGCTTGCATTGTACTTGAAGATGCTGACCTTGATTTGGTTGCTGCAAACATTATAAAAGGAGGTTTTTCATACAGGTGAATGACATGTCTCAATTAGCACTTCTGGTGCAAAGGAGGGGGCAGGGTTTGTTTTTTCATGCATTTACTTCATAAATAAATATAACCGGTGCCACTATAATCCATGAACGTATTTAAATTGCAAACACTTCCCTATGTTTATCTTTTATTAGTAAATTTACAGACTAAACCGACTAACAAAAGATACATTAGAGGACCAAACACTCTAAGAAAACTTACATCGCTCAACACATTCAAAGCCCAAAATGACCGTTTATTCATATAACTGCTAATACTAAGCTAGACACCTCAGTCAATTACATCATACGCTTCTTGATATGCATTATACAATATAAGATGAATGTTGCATGGTTAAAATTGTCACCTAGAAATTAAATGCATAGTCTCTTGATGCTGAACTTTTTTTTAATTTTTTTAATGAAAAGTGGTCAGAGGTGTACTGCTGTTAAGGTTGTCTTGGTAATGGAATCAGTTGCTGATACTTTGGTTGAGAAAGTGAAGGCTAAGGTGGCAAAACTAACTGTTGGACCACCTGAGGATGACTGTGATATCACGCCAGTTGTATCAGAATCATCAGCCAATTTCATTGAAGGCTTGGTGAATGATGCTAAACAGAAAGGAGCAACATTCTGCCAAGAGTACAAGAGAGAAGGGAATCTCATTTGGCCTTTGTTATTGGATAATGTTAGGCCAGACATGAGAATTGCATGGGAGGAGCCATTTGGACCAGTTTTACCTGTAATTAGGATCAACTCTGTTGAAGAAGGTATCCACCATTGTAATGCTAGCAACTTTGGACTTCAGGTAAAATCTTCAGCCCTCTCACTTTAACATTCAATTACCTTTGAAAGAAATAGTATAATGCCTTCTAATGCTAAAAAGAGTTTAATTTTGGTACGTATTCAGTGTAAAAAAATTACACTAGCCACAGATCATAACCAATCATAAGTGCAACTTTAGAACAAATTTTGATTAAAGTCAAACATTTTTGGTATATGTTTGTTTATACAGTGATGAAAATTGATTTTCGATAATTGATTTTAGTTAACACTAAGTTAAACGTGAAGTGATTTATGTTTGAATATATATCCGTAGAACTAAGTTTGAACAATAAATTTGAGGGTAAAAATCATATCTAGAGTTAATTATACCGAAAAACATCTAAACATGTCAAAATCAATTTTACACCTCTAAAATTAATTTTGACACCTCCAAACTAAAAGTGAAACCAAACATACATTTGACGGTGGAAAAAATCTTTACATTTACGGTGTATATGAATTAAATTATAATAATGTATACTTGTGATTTGTGAGCATAGCAATACCAATTTGTATGAACAAAATTGAACTTGAAATTGTTCAGGGATGTGTGTTTACAAAGGATATCAACAAAGCAATGATGATTAGTGATGCAATGGAATCCGGAACAGTTCAGATAAATTCTGCCCCAGCTCGTGGACCAGATCATTTTCCCTTTCAGGTGAAACCTATAAAATAAATTAGATTAGTATATGTTTGATATCAAGGTGGATGGCCAGTATCATGTTGAACCAGTCTAATTTTGCAAAAGCTCCGCAATTCTGACAAAACCACCGTGATACCAAATATGCACATGTTATTTATTTTTACAATTTCCAAAATACAAAAACAACCAAAACATTTCTATATATCACAAAGCAAAAACATATGTCTCATACTATCAAATGTTTTACTATTGACAGGGTATAAAAGACAGTGGAATTGGATCACAAGGAATTACCAACAGCATAAACATGATGACAAAAATCAAAACTACTGTGATAAACTTGCCAAGCCCTTCTTATACCATGGGCTAATAATAGTATAATCTTATGTATGTGTGGAAAAAAATCAATTTACTCTTAGCTCCTCCATAAGTCATAGTGAGCTGACAAACCACATGAGCTAAGCATTGTATTCAGAATCAGAGATAAATAACAGGTGTGGCTGTGTGATAGATAGTTCTGTCAGATAGCTACTTCATTTCATGTGTCTGCTTATTGTACTAATGTTTAGCATGATATGATGAATCTAAAATGTGTTGTACCTTGTCAAAAAGTTAGGAATATGATGTTCCAAATAAATTGAATTTCAAATCAATGAAATGAGCAAAAAATTTAAACAACTTTCCTTTATATGTCTCATCATTGTCGAGCACATCGTCTTAGGCACAACGAGCAAAAGTTAAATGTTTTAAAGAGTTGAGCAAAACATTATGCGTCAACATATTTTTATATAGGCTAAAATAAAATATGGTACTCGTCCCTGCAAATATGCCTCGTTTAAGTTTTGGTCGCTGTAAAAAAGAAATTTTGTTTTTGGTCCCTGCAAAATTTTTTGTTTTTTAAAATAGTCCCTCCAGGGACTATTTTCAGAAACAAAATTTTTTGTAGGGACCTGTTTAAAAAAACAAAATATTTTGCAGGGACCAAAAACTACAAAATGGGTCCAGTCATCATGTGTCACGTATGCAAATCATCACAAAAATGGGGTCAGGACTATTTTAAAAAACAAAATTTTTTGCAGGGACCAAAAACAAATTTTGTTTTTTTACAGGGACCAAAACTTAAACGACACATATTTGCGGGAACGAGTGCAATATTTAAGCCATAATTTTATGATAATAAGAGTGGACAAAACACATACCCGTTTGAACGCTAATATAGTATAAAATAAAGATAAACTCTTTCGGTCGGCTTCGATACCTATTGTTGAGGAATTAAGGATAAAGGTTGTCTGTCTTGCATCCAATTAGGTCCCAGCATAAGGCCCGCGGATGGAGACGAGTGGACCATGCGAAAATCTCCATTCTCCACAAGCTAAGCATCTATCAAGCTTGATATTGTTTTCTAGAGTACAAAATTTGCAAGACCAAACTTTAAACTTTGAAACATCTTTTTGCTTCTTTGTTCCACAGGCTTCACATAGCAATAGCAATGGCTGCAATAAACCAAGTCATCAGCAGGCAGTAGCAGCAACATTCAATTCTATTCAATGAATAGGAGTGCCATTTTTAAAAATAAATATCTTAATTACTAGCTTTCTGATCATCTGTTGGACATTGTTTTAGGGTCCAAATGCAGCAAATTAACTAAAACAGAAAACACTAGACATAATAAAATAATGTTTAAGAAAAGGTGTGAAGGGCAAAACAAAAAAACTACTTAGCAACTTTCAAGTATTTTATAGATAATAACTGTCACATGATATGGTTTTCAACACCGTTTCTGATGGAGTTTATTTCTTGTTTTTATTATGTCACTCAGCAACCCTACGGTAAAAATATGGAGAATCATGCGACTTCTGCAGCAGTTCCTTAAAGACATGATGTTGTGTCATGTGTGCAAGTACAATTACTCATATAAGCGTCAAAATATAAGTTATATATATCCACCATTTTCTTTCATTAATAGAAACTACTAATCAGGTGATGCCATGCCACGTACCCAACAAAACTGATATGTTAAATTGTTTGCATGGAAGAGAAGAAGAACCTTACATCCCTGGGATTAGAATCTTGGGATTGGGGGTTTAGGGGATAGCACTTGTATCATATGGTATATACCATTGCCCAATTAAAATGTGTCACGTGGCACACCCTTTCAAAAATATATCAAATAAAGCATTTATAAAGTAACATTGATAAGTGGCAACTCTAATTGGCCAATGCTATATACCATTAGTACCTCAATGGTATACAAGTGGAATCTGGGTTTGGGCATGTACTAAAAAGACTTGTTAAATCATCAGAAGATTAGCCAAATGGATGATAGTCCTGTATATAACTAAAGGTAAAATATAGATCATCAAAACATTATAATATGAAGATGCAGATGCAAATGGATTGTTGTTGTTGTATCAATCTCTCTCATAATTAAACAAATAAAATATACTGTACCTCATTTAACAAAGTGCAAGTATTGCACTGCCATTTCGCTTCCTTGGTCACTGCAGACTGAACATGTAGAATTTGACTAGGTCTCTCATAAGGTCCGCAGGAACTTCTATCCTCCAGAATGTAAGTGTGGCCGCTGAACCCTTTGACCATCAGTTCTTCTCATTCCTGCGGTCAAATAGGATCAGATTCAAATAAGTATATATACAATCATCTAATATGAATATGATCAAAGATACCAAAGCATCGATATTATTATTACCTTCCAGATTTCATCCCAAAGGTTATAAAAGTAAGCATTGTGAGGACCGTATTCATGTAACATGGTATCGAGAATCTCTTCATATGGGAAGAAGTCCCAGTCCCGATCAGGCCTCCGCAGTCTGAGCCTAACTTCTGCACCCGACCCTATATTTTCCCCTAAAAGAGATGGATCGGCTGGACTGTATTCAAAAGTGTAAGCGTGTAACAAAAAAACATGAAGTTAAAAGCCAAGGAAGTAAATAAAAGAGCAAGTACGTACCAGAATTCAGAAAGAAGCACAACTTTCCATCTTCTGTCCGCCATTATTGGTTGCACCTGTTTAGCTACTTTTTCAAGAATCTTCCCGGCTTCATCTTCACCAATTCTGTTGAGAGACTTAATTTCCCATACTTTGTTAACTTCACTAAAATCCATGCTAGCTGGTGTGAAAAAGCTACCAAATCAAAAGTCGTTAGCAAATATTTGCAAGCTTATGAAATAAAGGCTAAAATATGGTTTTGGTCATGCAAACATGCCTGGTTGGTTTTAGTCCCTGTAAATTTTTGTTGTTGTTTTTGGTCCCTGCAAAATATTTTGTTTTTGAAAGTAAAATATTTTGCAGGGACCTTTTTAAAAATCAAAAGATTTTGCAGGGACTATTTTTCTAATAAATGGGTTCAGTCATCATATTTGCAGGGATCAAAACCATATTTTAGCCTACAATAAATCATAAATCATGTAAAGACCTTCTTAGAACTTAGATTGGAACTAACTGAACCATACAAAATCAATTTATTATTATAAACCTAAGAATGAGTTATCATAGTATAGTATACTGCTATAAAAAGAGGTTCGCGAGTGATGGGAGTTTCATTCTATTCTATTTCTATGGCTACACGGCACGAACCCTTCTTCTCAGTTAGCGACTGCACTGCAAAACATCTCACCCATCCAATTTAATTCAAGTACTTATCTAAAAGTGCTTACGTGAATTTCTTAATTTGTTACGTTGAATTTGGTGAGATTTGTTACTAAAACCCAAAAAACACTAAAATCAAAATCAATGTAATCATTTAATTAACTTAACTTTTTTTAATATATTTTTTGTAAGGGAGCTTCCACAGTTCAGAAAACTGACTTTTTTGAAAAAGTTAATTTTGATTTTAAGGTTTGATTCATTTTTAAATTGTTGATTACTGATTAATGATCAATAGTAATTCATCTAGTAATACTTGCAACATCTTGGACTTACAGGTACTATTTTATCGTTGGCATCTTTAACGTGCAAGCAGATTTGATGATATTATATGATAATCTTAAGTGTTACACTTTGTGGGGTGTTACACTTAAAACAAGGTAGGATAAAATTAGATTAAGTGTAGTCTTGTTAATCTGATGAATTGATGATATTATGGGGACTGAACTTTTGATGCCACTGTACAAACAGTGGGGTGTTACTCACTACACTTTTAATGTTATAGTGTTAACTTCATCAGAAAAGTCATTTTCACGACTTCACCATAGAATCTTCCTTTTTGTAATGGTAGTGTTTATTTATGACGTATGTTAAATTTTTGTGCATTTAATTCATTAAAACATTAATTAAATATTAAATTTAATGCACGTTTTTTCAAAATTGTAAAAAATTGTAGTAAAACATTAAACACACTACTCCCTCTCACTACCAAAAAAAAAAAAACACTACTACTCCGTCCCTTAATACTTGACACAATTGACCTCATTACACATATCAATGCATAATTTTAAGCATAAATATCTTAAATAATACATTTGAAAAAATTATGAAAATTTGATATTTTAAAAATACTCATCAAGACAAATCTAAAATCATCTTATATGATATTATTTATCTTTGTATATTATTAGAAAAATATAGTCAAAGTAGATTAGGTCAAAATTACACTTTTTCAAATGGGTCATCTATTGCGGGACGGAAGGAGTAATTATTAATATTAAAAAGAGAAAGAAGGTAGAAAAATATTTTTTAGGATAATGTTAACCGGTGTCCCTGAGTCATTGGTTAAGGAAACAAATATAGTAACATCACATCGAAACTCATGCAGTCATTTCATTAAAATTCTAAAAGGTATTTCTTTTAATTTAAAACTTTTTTTTTTGCTTTCTTTAACTGGTGTCCCGGGGCACTGATTAACATAACCCAATATTTTAAACAATAACTACAATATAAAACTTTGGTCCTTTAAAGAAAACATAAAAATTGTAAGATTTTCTTATAAATATGACCAAATTTTAATATTTTTTAGAATAAAAAGACATGAGGGTGTATCATTTAAAACTTGTTAATTTTTCTTTTTATATAAATTAGGTATCCTTCATACGCAATTGTGAAGGCTAATCCCGCAATGTGGGACCCAAATAAGCTTATAAAGATAATCTACTACTATAAATATTAAAACTAAAGTCCACCGCTTTGCCTAAAACATCATCCGATCTGACTCTTAATCTCACTAATTTGATTAGTTTCATGGTATATTTGCTATTAAATAATAAGAAAAACATAATATATTATGACATAATTATAAGAAAACATTTTATTTTCTTCACTTAATCTCACCATTTTTTTTTTGCTTATTATATCCTTGATTAATCTCCTAATTTCACTAATTTTCCTATAAAATAAAAAATATTTAATAGAAAATCCTACATTAATGTCAATATATATTTTTAATATAGTTACGAGTTTTCAAAATTTAATCACATCCATACATGAATGCAAATATTTAACGATGTTTCACATATAAAATAAAAAAATATTTAATAGAAACACCACATGAATATTTGTTCATATTTTGAAAATAGTTATGAGTGTTCAAAATTTTATCACGTCAATTTTCTCATACCAATACATAAAAAAATTGCTTCCACAAATAATAAAATAAAAAATTTGCAACACATGCAATGCAAATATTTAATAGAAATATTACATCAATGTTGATACCTTTCAATATCTTTAAAAAATTCACAATATTACCATTACAATTGTTTTTTTTTTATAACGCAATGTCACGCAACATGTGTGAATGCACCAGTCTTATACCAGTATCCAAGTAAACTACTGCTTACATTTCAAATTCTAAATCGTTTTGGAGAAAAAATTTCTCACAAATTATTAGTCACTTTACAATATTAATGAAGTATCAATGTTATTTTTTCGATTATACTCTTAACTATTTAATACTCTTTCTTCTTTCAATTATTTAAACTATCTTTCCAATACCATTAAAGAAAGATAATTTTGTAAAATTACTCATAAATTCTCTTCAATATGCACCATTGATTATATTTGATAATCTTTATGAAAACTAGAACTATGACCCGTGTTGACGCACGGATCTTATTTTCATGTAGAAACTCACAATTTCACCTAAGTTAATATTATACCATAGTAAAATAAGTCATAATAAATATAACAATAAGTCGTAAAACATAGAGAGTACAAAATTTATGATACATTCCCAAGCTATGAATCATAGAAATAGAAGAACTTTAAATCTGTTAAATCATAGAAAGTACACAACTTAGGGGATATTGTTAGTCATAAATAATTAACAATGAAGAAGTTTAATTACGGTCAATCCTTCCAAGTACACAATTTAGGATACATTGCGAAAAACTTCGTGATAAACTACATTAGGCGTTACATCAGTGTCTTCACTGTCATCATCAGATATTAATATCTTCAAACCTTCTCTTGAAGTAACCCATGACAAAGCCATGTACAATTGACCATGAGAGAAGATAGGCGATGGCAAATATACGCCAACATGTTTCAAAGATTGACCTTGGCGTTTGTTTATAGTCATTGCAAAAGAAACGGTAAGCGGAAATTGCTTTCGTTGAAACTTGAAAGGAATTCTAGTATCAGACGGTGTCAAAGATAATCTTGGAATAAAAACTTTATCACCTATGTTAGAGCCGAATATCACTTGTCCTTCAAGCACAAACTTACCAATCCTTGTAATGACCAACCTAGTTCCGTTGCACAATCCCAAACCCTGATCTATATTTCTTAACAACATCACTGGTACCCCTACTTTTAAGTGCAACTTGTGATTTGGAAGTCTAGACGCAACTATTGTGTTTAGAAATTCGGGCGTATGAATATCGTCCACTGCACCGGTACCTGTTTTATTTGCTAATGGGCTATCATAACTCAAATACATTTTCCTTCGCCTGGCAGCAAGTCCAACACATACTCGTTTATCTGATCAACAATGGAATTTTTAGGGGCTAATATAGCTCTGTTTTGGAAGTAATCTATATTGCTCATATCTTCTAAAAGATTTGGGTAAGTGTTAGAAACAATTGAAGCAAGAGGATCACCTGATGTTATAATAAGTAAGTCAGATGGATACTAACAATGATATCCACATCATTGATTTCCCCAACTGTACCATCACCAATACTCAATACCCAATCTGAAAATTGCTTTCCTTCTTCAATGTTCGACTCATGTGCACCATGGAGAATTCTCATATTTTTGGTGAGAGTGATCACCTCACAAAATCTCCAAAGATACGAAGAATTAATTGTCGCATGTACAACTTCTAGTCTGGTACCTTTGGGTATTATTGGTTATATTTGTCCACCACTTTAAGAATATCTCTAAAAGACCGATCAACTAATGTGAATCTAAAATTACTTGCTAAAGTTTTGTTTGTAATATATATATAACAACATTGAGAGAAGAATGCAAGGTAAAATCTGAAAAGATCTCCTTAAATTAAAATAACGTCCATAATAAGGCAAGATGATGCTTCATTACAATAATAGTCCAGAACTGAAGCATCATAGTTTTTGATTGACAAAACAAATAAAAGATGAAGAATACTACACTCCATAAAAAGAAAACGCAAAGGAAAAAAACAGAAAGGGAAATCATTATAATAAACTGGAAAATTCCATCAACAATAAACCATCTGCAACCTCCAATCTTAACCAACAATGACAATTAAATAGATTGTATCATTCTCTCCAGCCATTGGCACACCAAGTTTGATCTGAACCCCTTCACGAAGCCTGCGAGCATCCATAAAATGCTTCCACTGCCCACCAATCATGGCGTGTTGGTATGGAGTAGATCCAAAAATCAACACGCAATCCCAGCCATTTCCACAATCATCCACCAACTTGATAGAAGTAGTTCTAATATCCATCATCTTTGCAATTTCTTCTTCATAAATCAGCACCTAACACGAAAAATAAATTAACATGTCAAGAACCTAACAAAAAAAGACAAGCGCTGGTAAATATAAATATGCTCACAAAAAACATTTTCCATACCAAAAAACCGTTGGGTACATCAAATTATGTTAACTTCTTCACAAACTTTATCTGTAAGTTGATGACATCGTGATGATAAGAAATCAAAGGAGTGAAAAGGGGGAGATTAGGATCAAAAGTTGTCTCGACATTTGTTTTGTCAATCATAAAATGCATAGGAGGATCAAATACGCGAGGCTTAATCACTTTGCTAAAATTATCCTTCAACTTAATCACGAACTTCATTTTATCCACAAATATGAGAGAAACCCAGACACCCAAGCTGATACCATAAAAATCACGCAAGGATTTCCATCCCTTGGAGAAAAACACAGACCCATCAATTCTTTCCACCAACACCTTGAACTGATTGCTCTTTGCATCAATCAAAGTCGCAAATTGCTGAACTTGGTCCCCAAAGTCGCTCCTGAACATGTTAGGAAGCATAACAGCTCCTTGATTCAACAACAAAGACGATTGAACCGTTACAGATAACAACATTATACAAAAAAATGAAACATGTCAGACAAAATCATCTTCACCTCTTCAACATCATACTCGACTATATATGTCCTAAAACACAATACTTGTTGACAACACTTTCAAAGGATGAAGCAGGATTTTTGAGCAAAGGACCTGCAACATCATAAAGCTTTAAAAAATAGGAAACGATATTGAAAACAGACGTCGTAATTGTGAGAAAAAATAACCGTATCACCTATCAAGTAGTGATAGGACAACAAAGTTTCAATACCACGACCCTCCATTTCCTGAATCAACGATAGAACAATGGAAGAAGAAATGAGGTTGAATCAATTAAACAATTACAGTAATGATAATATAGACTGATTTTAATTTGCAACTGTGTAATTTTTTTTTTAAGGAAATTTGCAACTGTGTGTTATTAATGCCAGTTAATATATAATTGATTGAAAAATATTCTACAATCATACCAGAAAGATATTCAACGTGCAAAATATACGGAGAACCTTAAATATGATAACATCCCAATTTGACTTGAAACATATTATTTTAATTTGCAACCGTATTTTTTTTTTATGAAGGAAATTTACAACCGTGTGTTATTAATCACAATTGATATATAATTGATTGAAAAATATTCTACAATTATACCATACAAATATGCAACCTGCAAAATATATGGAGTACCTAAAATATGATGTCATTCCAATTTGACTTGAAACATATTTTTTTTAATTTGCAACCATGTGTTTTTTCTTTGAATGAAATTTGCAATCGTGTGTTATTAATGCCAGTTAATATATAATTGATTGAAAAATATTTTACAATCATACCATACAGATATGTAACGTGCAAACTATATGGAGTACCTAAAATATGACGCCATCCCAATTTGACTTGAAACAGATTTTTATTTAATGACAAACAATTTGAAATGAAATGAATTTATTGCGTGTTAAAGGGATGAGAAAGTTAAAGGTGTGAATTAATTGCATTGGAATAGGAGGGAAAAAGCTAGGAATAAATTCAGATCGGCTGATTAGGAAATGCTCTCAAATTTGAAATGAATTGCTGTGAATTAAATGAATAGAATAAATTCAAATCGGCTTATTAGGAAATTCTCTTAAATTTGAAATGAATTGCCTTAAATTATTTAATGAATGAAATGAATTGCCAAACAACAACATAGTCAAACCTGAGAAATTGCCAAACAATTTGAAATGAAATGAATTTATTGCGTGTTAAAAGGTTGAGGAGGTCAAACTTGAACTTAAATGCGTTAGAATGTGAGGGAAATTGTTAGGTTAGATTTGCAACCGTGTGTTATTAATCGCAGTTAATATATAATTTATTGAAAAATATTTTACAATCATACCATACAGATATGCAACGTCCAAAATATATGGAGTACTTAAAATATGATGCTATCCCATTTTGACTTGAAATAGAATAAATTCAAATGGGATGATTAGAAAATGCTATAAAATTTTAAATGAAATGAATTGCCTTAAATTATTTAATGAATTTCCTTAAATGAAATGAATTGCCAAACAACCTGAAATGAATAGAATTTATTGTGTGTATTAAGGGTGAGGAGGTCAAATCTGATATTAAATGTGTTAGAATGGGAGGGAAAATGCTAGGTTAATTTTAGGGTTAGGGTTAGCTTGATCAGACAAGCTTTAGTAAGTAAGATGTCAAATCAACTTATAATTTATGACCGAAAGAGTACTAAGCTCCTTAGACCATCTACAATGGTGGGTGCTTCACCTATTTAGCACCATATTAAATAGGCACCCCCATTGTGGAGAATAATATATGGGTGGCCATGGAGAAGGGTGGCTATGAAAGCACCCTCTCTATTGTGGGACCAATTTAATAATTTATTTTGAGGTGCTAGGTTGAAGAAAAGTGGTGCTTATTAAGTATGACCGTAAAATGAGTGATGTTGACATATGAAATAAATGTAAGCACCTAATTTAGGGTGCTCTGTTGTGGATGGTCTTATGATGTTTTCCAACAACATCACCCCTCAATAAGTTTCGGATCAAATACCCCATGGTTGAAGTTTGGATTCTAACCAAGGGATCTCTCGCTAAGGGTACCTACTAGACTATTTAAAAACTTAATTCATATTAATGATTTTTTTATGAGCAATCATGTTAATGTTTTTAAATACGTGATCTTAGTCTCGTGAGCTTAACTCAGTTGATAAGGACAATGTATAATATATGCAAGATCCGGGGTTCGATCCCTGGACACCACAAAAAGAACGTGATCTTACTTGTTTTTCAGTATTTGTTTTTCTAATAATAAACCCTAAACTAAAAATCAATGTAAGTTAACAATGTATTAAAAAATACTTTACTAAAAACTAAAAAAAATGTATTAAAAAATACGCTTCATTTTGAACCTTTATTTAAAACGTTGTGAAGAGACATATGTATATTTAAACACTTGAAAATAATTTATATTTAAATACCATTTTGTTTATTATATATATTTATGGAATTAAAAGTTGTTGTTTATTGAAAAAAAAATCATAAATAAAGTGATTCTATATTCAATTGTTGTTTATTTCAAAAAAATATTCAATTGAGAGGCTTGGATCCGCTGCTTCCATCTTCTTCATGTAAACCAGGTATAAGAGAAGAGAGAACAATAATAAAAAACAGAAAGTTGGAGATAAATTAGCGAAGGCGATGGTCCAAATTCTTCAATTGAGTGCATCACACACATCTGAGCTAGGTGTGTTGAGGAAAATTTGTCTTCTATCAATCACCAAATGTTGTTTAATAGGTCAGATGACATGGTATTTTTCTATATAAGAAATGAGAATTGTTAATGAGTCTCAGAGAATATTAATTGTGTTGATTTTAATGATAAAATAAATTATTTTTACTAAAACATTTTATTAATTATTACTAGTTAGTGAAATAATTAAGCAAATTGAGATATACTAGTAATAAACGATGATTTCTACTCTTCCCTCTGTACTTTTTATTTGCGCCCAACATGATTTCCTTTTATACCCCTGTGTGAGTTAAGTCACGTTGTGTGGCTTAACTCGCGCACCTTATAAGCTCTGCATGACTTAAGTCACGTACCACTGGCCTGTGCGCGAGTTAACTCACGCACGTTGCCCGGTGGTCAGAACTGAAGAACAAACATTTTTTGGTCTTTGGTCAGTTTTTCAACATTCAATCCACACGTTTTTTTTACCCATTATACACGTTTTTTTGACCACATTAATGGTGTTTATAACCTATACTATCATTCCCACCTATAAATACCCCTCCACACTTCCCTAATTCCTCACACCATATCACTTTCTCCCCCTCCTCACTCTCTCCATCTATTTCTCTTTTTTTTTCTTCTTTCAGTAGTCCCTTTTCTCTTTGGGGGAAAAAGTGATCAAACTTCTTCGGGGTAAAATAATGAGTAGCCGACTTAGGAAGTGATCAACCCTTGGGATAAGTTTAAATCTGCTTTTCTTTACTCCAGAAACTTATTACCGTGGGTAAAAATAGTCTTCTTGGGGTATAAAAAAAATCAGATTTAAATTTAACCCAAGGGTTGATGATATATTTTCCCCAAGAAGGCTGTTCACTATTTTACCCCAAGATGATTGGTCACTTTTTACCCCAAGAGGGAGAAAATAAGTAGATTTAATGACTTCGAATAAATTATTGTATCAATTACTGTATTGTATGAATTCTATTAATAAAATAAGATGTTGTTATATGCCTCAATTTTGTTGATTTTTTTTATTTATATTTGCTTTTATTTTCTAATTTTGTATTTAATGAATAAATATTAATTTAGTTAATTTCCTTTTATTTATATTTGTATTTATTTAATGAATAATATCGAATCAATATTTATTTTAAGTTCATAAATGAATTAGAATAAAGTAAATACGTAAATAAATTAATTTTAATAAAGTAAATAAATTAGAATAAAGTGAACAAATAATTTAGCAAAATAAATAAATTAGAATAAAGTGAACAAATAAATTAGAATGAAGTGAATAAAATAAATTAGAATAAAGTAAATAAAATAGTTTGAAAATAGTAAATAAATTAAAAAAAGTGAGTTAAGTAACTATGCGTGACTTAAGTCACGCAACTTAAGTCACTATGCGCGACTTAAATCACGCAACGTAACTAAATTGGCGCAATGTTTAACACTTGCGTTAGTTAACTAACGCAGGGGTAGTTTGGGTATTTCAGCTGGGCGCGAGCGAAACTTGCTGGTTGAAGAGCAGGAATCATAAACAATTGCATATTAGTGGAAGAAAATAAGATAGTAGAAAATAGTTTTTTTTTTATTTTTGAAAACTCGGTATCCGATCCAAGAACTGACTAATCCGAGGGGACCAATCCCACCGCTCAATTGCACGGGTCCTGTTTAAATCCAGAGCAAGCTCTGTATGGACTTAGCCCACCGAAATTGGCACCGAAGAGAATCGAACATGAGTAGAAAATAGTTATTGTTTCATTGATATTTTAAAAGTATATATGATTTGAGATATATAAATGTTAAAAATAAGTCCGTAAGAATCCATTTGAACTGGTTTGATGGTGTTAACTTGAAACTATACTCTTCAAGATCAAAGATTCGATTATCTCTTGTGCTGATTTTTTTTTGTGGCTGCTGGGATTTGAAGTTCAGGCCTTACATATATTATGCATTGTCCCTACCAATTAAGCTAAACTCACGAGGACTCTCTTATAATGATTTGAGTAAGTTAGTTTAGCTTCCTTTTATTTAAAAAAAAAAAAGAAGAATGAAAGATAATAGTACCTTTGTCAATAAAAGAAAAGGAGTGAAAAAGTACCTAACACTTTTGTCGCCTTTATTTATGTTATTAACTTTCTCAAGTTATAAAATGCCAAAGTAGGCTTGAATCATCATCCATGGATGCAATTGTGGTAAAGTTTGTACTTAAATGAGTAAGGCTAACATTAGAGACCAAAATGCAGTACACGGTTCATGTGACAAAAGTCTTTGTTTAATTAATAAATTAATGAAAGCAAATCTAAGAAAGTGGAAAATGCAACATTTGAAGAAATAACATTCTACTAAAAGAAATCCAAAATCCACCCAACTTGTTTTTGTTTGGATGTATGATGAAGTAAACGTAAAGAAAGGTCCGCATACGACTCTATGGTCTTTCCCACCTGACTTGACTTGACCCAGTCGGAACCTGGTCAGTTTAGTGGAATAATAACTCCAAACATATATTTATTTAAAAAATAGTAATGAAATTGAGAAAGTGAAGTGTGGAACCGGGAAAAGGAGGAGTAACTAATACTAACAAAGACAGTCAAAAAGTTAAGAAGAGAACAAGATGTGAATGTGAATGGCAATGCATGTGAAGAAAAGAAGTATAGTAAGTGTGAAGTCACAGAAATAAAAGCTCACTAGTACTACTAGTATTAATGAGTAATGACCAACCAATGAGACAGATACAAATACTGACACAGACACAGACAGACACCACCGCTTCATACAAAATTACAACTCCTCTCTCTCCTATTGCATTGCAAACCATGAGAGTACTTGTTATCTTCTTATTGCATTTGTATTCTGTTTGTGTTTGTGTTTGTGCACTCAACTCAGATGGGGTAGCACTCTTGTCATTCATGTCCCACTGGACATCAGTTCCTCCTTCCATAAACTCAACATGGATTCCATCTCATTCAACACCATGCTCATGGAAGGGTGTCAAATGCAACCCTTCCACTCACCGTGTGGTTTCTCTCAACCTTTCCTATTGTGAGATTCATGCTCCACTATCACCTGAAATTGCTAATTGCACACACCTCAACTACTTAGACCTTACTTCTAACTACTTTACCGGCCAAATACCTCACTCATTCGCTAATCTCCACAAACTCACCTATCTCAGCCTTTCTGTTAATCTACTCACTGGTCCATTTCCCCATTTCTTGACTCAAATTCACCTTCTTGATCTCTCTTATAACCAACTCACTGGTTCCATTCCAACTACTATTGCCAACATCACTCAACTTCGCTACTTGTATCTCGAAACTAACAAATTCTATGGTATAATTCCATCATCCATTGGAAACTGTACTCAACTGGAAGAATTGTATTTCAATGGAAATCAGTTTCAGGGTGTCATCCCCCACACTCTAAATCATCTTCTCCGTTTAAATGTTGCCTCCAATAAACTAACAGGTATCATTCCATTAGGTTCTTCCGGTTGTCAAAATTTACTGTTTTTGGATATTTCATTCAATGCTTTTAGTGGAGGCATCCCCTCAGCCATTGGGAATTGTACTGCTTTATCACAGTTTGCTGCTGTTGAGTCTAACTTGGTTGGAACTATTCCATCCTCCATCGGTCTGCTCACCAACCTTAACCGTCTACGCCTTTCTCAGAACCATCTGTCAGGTAAAATACCTCCTGAAATCGGTAACTGCATGTCTTTGAATGAATTGCAATTGTATTCCAATCGACTTGAGGGAAACATTCCAAGTGAATTAGGAAAGCTGAGTAAATTGCAGGACCTTGAATTGTTTTCCAATCAATTGAGTGGTGAAATTCCACTTGCCATATGGAAGATTCAAAGTCTTGAGTATCTGCTTGTTTACAATAACAGTCTTTCCGGTGAACTTCCTGTGGAGATGACAGAGCTCAAGAACCTCAAAAACATCTCATTGTTTAACAACATGTTCTCTGGAGTCATACCTCAAAGCTTGGGATTCAATAGCAGTTTGTTGCAATTAGACTTTATAAATAATAGGTTCACTGGCAACCTCCCACCCAATCTTTGTTTTCGCAAAAAGCTAAGCGTTTTGAATATGGGCATCAATCAACTTCAAGGTAGCATACCTCTTGATGTTGGAAGATGCACAACTCTAAGAAGGGTCATTCTCAAACAAAACAACTTTACTGGGCCTCTTCCTGATTTCGAAACCAATCCCAATCTGTTATTCATGGAGATCAGCAGCAACAAAATCAACGGAACAATTCCATCAAGTTTAGGAAACTGCACAAATCTAACATATTTAATTTTGTCAAGGAACAAATTTAGTGGGCGTATACCACTAGATTTAGGAAACCTTGTGAATCTTCAGACTTTGATTCTTGATCACAACAACTTAGAAGGACCTTTGCCATTTCAGCTGTCAAATTGTACTAAAATGGACAAGTTTGATGTGGGATTTAACTTCTTAAATGGTTCATTGCCATCAAGTTTGCAGAGGTGGACAAAGCTAAACACATTAATTTTGACTGAGAATCATTTTAGTGGCGGCATTCCAGATTTCTTGTCGGCATTCAAAGATCTTTCTGAACTACGGCTTGGTGGCAATATGTTTGGTGGGAGAATTCCTAGATCGGTTGGGGCATTGCAGAATTTGATCTATGGTTTGAATCTAAGTTCTAATGGGCTGATAGGCGACATTCCTGTGGAAATCGGAAAACTGAAAACTTTGCAATTGCTGGATCTATCTCAGAACAATTTGACAGGAAGCATACAGGTTCTTGATGACCTCCCTTCATTGGTTGAAATCAATATTTCATACAATTCTTTTCAGGGTCCTGTTCCGAAGATGCTAATGAAGCTGCTCAATTCTTCCCTGTCATCATTTTTGGGGAATCCTGGGCTATGTATCAGTTGTTCACCATCCGATGGCTTGGTTTGCTCCAAAATCGGATATCTAAAACCATGTGATAACAAAACAGTTAATCACAAAGGCCTCAATAAAATTGCAATTGTGATGATAGCTCTAGGATCCTCAATATCTGTTGTTTTGCTTCTTCTGGGATTAGTTTATATCTTTTCTTATGGCAGAAAATCTAAGCAGCAAGTCCATTTCACTGATAATGGAGGTCCTTCGTACCTTCTTAACGAAGTCATGGAGGCTACATCGAACCTAAGTGATCGGTATATTATTGGAAGAGGAGCCCATGGAGTTGTTTATAAAGCCCTTGTAAGTCAAGACAAAGCGTTTGCTGTAAAGAAGCTGGCATTTGCTGCCAGCACAGGTAAGAACATGAGCATGGTCAGAGAAATTCAAACCCTTGGACAGATTAGGCATAGAAATCTTGTCAAATTGGAAAACTTTTGGTTGAGACAAGATTATGGTCTTATTCTGTATAGCTACATGCCAAATGGAAGCCTTTATGATGTATTGCATGAAAACAAACCAGCACCGTCCTTAGAATGGAATGTACGATATAAGATAGCCGTTGGAATTGCGCACGGCTTAGCATACCTCCATTATGACTGTGATCCTCCCATAGTGCACCGAGACATCAAACCAAACAACATACTTCTAGACTCTGATATGGAGCCTCACATTGCCGACTTTGGTATTGCCAAACTTCTGGACCAGTCTTCTACATCAAACCCTTCCTTATCTGTGCCGGGCACAATTGGTTATATTGCACCAGGTAACTAACTATTGATTGAATGTTTCTTTTCTTTTCAAAATTCTCATATGGATGATTAACATGTTTGTGTTGGCTTGTGACAGAGAATGCTTATACAACAGTAAATAGTAGGGAGTGTGATGTGTACAGCTATGGAGTAGTTTTGCTTGAGCTGATAACCAGAAAGAAGGTAGCAGATCCGTCATTTATGGAGGGTACTGATTTAGTAGGTTGGGTTAGATTGATGTGGAGTGAAACAGGAGAAATTAATCAAATTGTTGATTCAAGCCTTGCAAATGAATTTCTAGATACCAATATAATGGAAAATGTTACTAAAGTGCTTATGCTGGCTTTTAGATGTACTGAGAAGGATCCACGCAAGAGGCCAACAATGACAGATGTTACCAAGCAATTATCAGATTCCAATCCACAGAAAATAAGTAAGAAGGGCTAGTTTTTCAAAACATATATAATTTGTATCTATGATCATGATATTGATAGGGATAGTCCTTTTGTTGTATGCACTGCACTCCAAATTTTGTTGGGTAGCCCTTTATCTGGTGAATACTATCATAATACTAGCTGTTGTTGAAACAATGTTATGATCTTAAGTTGAGATAACCTTTATTTATGTAGCATTATCATTAGAAACTGCAGATATGTTATGATCTTAAGTTGAGATAACCTTTATTTAATTATACTAGCTCTTGTTGTAAATCCAAATCAGCATCGCCCGTAAAAGTGATATTGCTCATGCTAATTAATTCCTTAAACTTGTAAATTTATAAACATGTTTGTCAATTAAATAATCGAATAAAAGTATGAGACGTCATACACAGTTGTTGTTGTTTAGTAAATTGTGTTTTAAGTCTAATGTATTACGAATACTATATTTGTATTGCTAAATTGCAGAAATAGTTACCTTATTTGAACACACAAAATGCAATACTATATCAACCATCGTACAAAATACACTCCGGATCTAATTAATTTTCAAATTAAGGCGAGAGAAAATAACAATGTTTACGCTGTGGAATGTCAAATTGTGTTTCCACAAAACATTTCTCGTGGAGTCCGTTAACTAGGATGAATTTGACCAGACATGGAAACTCATTTCTTAATGTATGGAGACACCAATCGCACAACAAATGGTATGGAAACCCATTTGATTCAGAAAAAACATAACAATTCAAATTTTAACTATTGGAATTTTGACTACGATCCACTCCACCCTACCCAAAAAAAGGGGGAAAAGTGGTAAATGCATTTCAGAACTTGTAAAAAATTTATATGATTGTATATATGTTGAATATCCAGTATATTACAGTCTAAAAGTGACATGATTGCTATATGTTGAATATCCAGTATGTTACAAGTTCTAGAAAGAAGACTCAGCTTGGCGATATGTATGGTCTTGTCAGTCGTTAGTTAGCTTACTATGATGAATTGCAGGTTATAAGTTCGGCAACTCATTATGCAGTACGAGACTTCTTCAAGCGCCTAAACGCCCTCAAGATGGATCGTGACATTGGTGTTTTGGGAACTGGAATTAATTTTCCAATAACCGCAAGTGGCCAGCTGTTGGAAGGAAAAATCAGCCGGTTAGTACCATCATATGAAGCTAAGATATATTGAGAGGGAAGAATGACTATCAATTTGTGATTGTAAAATGATTATCAATATGAATAATCAACCTTCTACAGTTGAGTGTACTAACCTGACCAGCCCAATACCAACACAAGCAAGCCACTGCTGCCAATTCAGCCTCACTGTTGTTGCAAACTTCCCAAGGAACTCGATGATGATTATCTATCAATTTAACAGAGACAAAGATGCATTCAAAATGTTGCCAACTAAGAAAATAAATAAAATAATGAATGATATGCCTATTCACCTGAAGTACAAAAGTCACTCCCACAATTCCGACGAAGAGACGGTTCTGAGTCACTCCCTTGAAAACATTCATCCCTTCTGGTTTTCGAGCATTGAATTCATTGAATATCTGTCAGTTGAAACATTATAAAACTGTTAAATAAGTTTCTTGCAATTGTATAGGGCGAGAATACCACTTGATGATTCCAAGCCTTTATTAGATATCTAATAGTGGAATAGAATGAAATGGAATAAAGTTACCATTTCATTTGTTGGATATTTTTGTGAAAGAATATAGAAAGAAAAAAAAAAACGACTCCACCCCTTTCATTCAAATTTAGGAGGACAATGGATAAAATGATATGTAATACAATCCATAATGTTCCATTTCACTCTTTTTAAACGATCCAAACAATGGAACATACTATGATTACATTTCATTTATTTTTACCAATCCAAACATAGGATAAGAGAGTCTGGTAGATGAGAGAATGAAGAGGGGTTTAATCCATAAATCCCTGAGAAACCCAATTACACAATAATAAGCAAGGGCATGACCAAATATCTCAAATTTTCATTAACATGTACTAACTTGGCACATGACGAATGTGTTGAAAATTATAGTATTCTTCAATTCTAAGGCACGTTCCTTAGATTCTTCATGTAGAATACTTTCACCAGCAAAGTTAAGAACAAGAAGAACAGTCACTTGATAAATAGCCTGCAATGCCAAATTGATTATCGTTAATTAGTAGGATCTTCAGTTTCTTCTACTTCCAATTCACTAATGATTTTAAAAGGTGTCCGAGGAATAAAATATATTTTACCTGTACGAGCAAGTTCCTCCACATGATATTTGTAATTAGAGGTTCCCTGCAAGCCAAACGTAAGATCATACTAAAATTGCGCAAACAAAGGTTAATTCAAAGCCCAAATCAACTATAAGCTCAGTCAGTAGTGCCTCTATTATATAGAAAATGCTATCATTTTAAATTCAGTCGATTGAATAAACGTAAAAATGGAGGGAGTTTCACAATAAACATGAGGAAAAACAATTCAATTTACTCAAAAATAAAGATGGAGACACAAGGGTGCACGGTGTAAACTCAGATTATCACATGCTTTATTGGTATGATGAAGAACAGTGAGTTCCTTTCTTCTCACTCATTATCATGCTTTTTGGAAATAAAGAGTTCAGGGATTCATGAAGAATGGCCAAATTTTCTGTGATGTATTTCATTGGACCGTTACATGCGTTCTCTGTACATACTTTGTCACTATCAATACTATTTTATGGGGAAGAAAGATTGTTTCATTGCATTCTCTGTGAAAAACTCATATAATGTTTAATAGAGCGAGCAACAAGTGATAGATTTGTGTGTTTTCTTTTATGTGCTAGCCAGCACCGTGCAGGTTCAAGAGTACTAACTATTAAGCTTAAGCTGCAAATATAGTGAGGAAGCCAATCAATCCAAACCTTCGGCCAACTGGTGATCTGTGCATAAGGCTGTCAGTTGGAGGTTCAGTAGCCAGAGCAAGAGCCCCAAGTGTGTCCATAATAAGGTTGACCCACAGAAGCTGTACCAAGAACATGTACATCAGATGTGACTCTTATTCTTAGTTTGAATCATACACACAACAAAGCTCAACAAAAGAGGGTGAGGTACCTGTACTGCGGTTAAAGGAACACCACCAGAAGATATAGCTGCCACAACATTGATAGTAAGAGCAGCAACATTTACAGTGAGCTGGAACTGAATAAATTTCTGAATATTTGCATAAACAGAACGTCCCCAGCGAACAACCTATACAGAGTGAACGGCACATTTTAGACAATGAATAAAGTACATATGACTCCCCATTTTTATCTGTTTAAAAATAAAAATGGCACGCCTGTGTCACTTTTTGGTGCTCTAGGTCCATTGATCCAAGTACACAACTACAACTTCGTTTGTCTCATATTAAGTGTCTTTTAAAGTAATGTACACTTCTTAAGAAAATCATTGAGTGTGCTAAAATGAGTTTTTTTTTTTAACTAAAGTACCCTTGTTATATATACTAGTAAAAGTTAGTGGAGTAGCTGTGTGGATTGGGGTGCAATAAAAAAGGTAAATTAGTGGATAAAAAAAATTAATGCTTATAGTGATGCTAACTATGCAGGGTTGATTTTTGTTGATAGGAGATCCACTAAAAGGTACTAGTACTACCCATTTCTATGAGGAAACTTTGTGAATTGAAGTAGTAAAAGACAAAATGCAGTATCACGTTCTAGTACTAAAGCTGAATTTTGAGTCATAGTACACAGCATTTGTGAATTACTTAAGCTTAGAATTATTTAAGAAGACTTGAAAATCAAATGGTAAAGACCTATGAAGCTCTACTGTGATAACAAGTCAGCAATCAATATAGGACATAATCCAGTTCAGCATGATCAAACTAAGCATATCAAGGTTGATAGACACTTCATAAAGGAGAAGCTCGATAGTGGGCTGATTTGCACTCTATGTGTGCTCACAAGGTCAACTTGAAGATATTCTCACCAAACGAGCGAGTAGCTCAAATTTTTAAAACACATATTCACTCAACTTAAACGGTAGTTTTGTAAATAGCAAGATTTATGTATGTTTCCCATTAGAAATAGGAGCACTTTAAGTCTTAGGTTCATCTATGTTAGATTCATGTACTTGGGGAGTTCAGGAAGTTGCACTTGTAATTATTTCTTCTTATAAACATAACATGTAATTAATCATGAAGTGTATATAAATATCATGGTTACTGAGTTTCTTTACTCACTCAAACATAATCAGAAAAATCTGTTTTCTTATTTTTCCTAATTAACATAGAAGTAAAGGTAAAGAAACAACTGCATAATAAATCCATATGACGTTTTACTTGTGCATATGAAGTGGCGTACCAATCACAGACACAAAAGAAAAAAATTACTTTACTACTGCTGCTAAACCGAATTATTCATTACCTTCACTACTGATGCAAAGTTATCATCCAGGATTATAATATCTGAGCTTTCTTTTGCAACTTCAGTTCCTTGGATGCCCATAGAAAGACCAATATCTGCCTAAAATGCAAAATAGTAAAACAAGATATAAACTTTTTTTTTTTTGAACAAGATATCAACTATAATAAGAACAATAGTATCATTGTAGATATTTTAATTTGTGAGCCCATTTTAATTAATTTGATGATTTGTATTTTAGCATGTCTACATATATTTTAATTTGAATGCAGCGGTGTGTTTTTTTAGGTGAACCGTAAATTATCTAGAAGATAGATCTCTTAACTGTCTGTCAACTGTGTCGAATCTTGCTAGTATATGATATTCTTCGTAATAAAATTTCGCTACTATAGTTTATATTGTAGTATGAATTTATAATTTATACATTTTTTGAAATAAGATAAGGCGAAATCTCCTCATCAAGTGTATGACTTGGTCGACCTTTATAATAGAAATAGTTGTCTATCTCTTTATGACCATACACTATGAGATAAATATCTCTTCAAAACCAATGTCTTTATTTTCCTTACATCATTTGAATAATTGAAGCCTTATATCCCGATCTCGAGCTACTCTCTTTAGCTTTGAGTCATCACACCCAATTGTTTTTCAAGGCTTGTTTCCTTTTTAGTAGCTCAATGAGATTATATGTATGATTCTTATGCAAAATATTGCATCTCCTCTTGCATAGTGTTCACTCATTCTTTCATATCATTGTTAGCCGTAGCTTCTACATAGCTTTGAGGTTCTCTTATTCTTTAAGTGTTGCATATTCATTGAAAAATATTTAGTAGATGGTTGTCTCTGTCTGGTTTACCATTGTAGTTGAGGTTAACTAATATGATTTTCCATAATAGTTGTGTATTATTAGTCTTTGATGATTCCTATACCAAACTACTCAAAATTGTGTTTGAACACATCATTGGCTTCAGTATGATTTCTCTTGACAGATTGCCCCCCTAAATCATCATGGCGTACCATAGGGGACGACTTCTGATTACAACTACTGTTTGACCTTTGACTAAGTTTTCTCATACTGTTTAGAATATTTAGCTGCCTGATCCTAAAAAATATAACATCTCTACTTCTAAAAACCTTCTTCTTCACAACAAGGTCCCAAATCGCTAATCAAACTTGTACCTTTGAGATCCAAGATAAATCCACTTTTTGGTCTCTGCATCGAACATAAATTATTCATAAAATGGAGGTACTTTTTCTTTACAAGGCGTTATCAGTTTTCATTTTCTTTCATATTTCCATTGGTGTTTGAGTCATAATTCCAAGTTTGAGTCACCATGTACAACATTAGCCTCACCTTTGCATTATGCATTATCTGTCGAGTAATGGGCCAAGCAACAAACAATAGAGACTGAACATAGCACCATATTCTTAACAAAATCGATATGGCTTTTCTATATATGCATGTTTCTAATTCTATCATCTTCACTTAGCTTATTTTGAGCTAATGTGTACTTTTTCATCACTCACACTTGACAGACAGTTAGGCTTCCCCCTAGGTTGAAGTCTGAGTACTATGCTTTATCTCCAAAAATTGGGTCAATACTCAATATCTCTCCCTCAGGGTAAAATGTGTTCGAGTACTCAACTTCATCACTAGATACCCAGCAGTTGGTTAAATATTGGATTTAAGAATTAAAATTGAATAAAATTCAAATATAATCTTAAAAACATTGTATTTTTAACCATCAAAAACTTAATCAAGTCAAAAAATAAATTAACAAAAATTCATTGAAAAAATTGTAATATTTCTTTACACTAGTATCAAGTAACATATTTATTCTTTGGAGTTTTCAATCTGAATACTGTACATCCAAGAAATATACAGACCTCATGAAGAGCAGGGGCATCATTAGTGCCATCTCCTGTGACGGCAACAACTTCACCTCCTTTTTTCAGTGCTTGCACGAGCAAAAGCTTGTCATTTGGAGATGATCTTCCCATCACCTATATATATTTTGCAAATAAAAAGTACAGACAATCAAACCCGAGGGATTAAATATATAGTATGGATCACTAGCTTGAACGGTATTCCTTTGTGTAGGATTAATTATTTAATGGATGAATAACACTCTCGGGTACATTCATCTTATGAGTATAACGAGAAATCAAAATGAAAGAATCATACATACAGTTATTTTCTTAGCAACTTGTTCCCTTTCCTTTTCAGAGAGTTCACGGAATGTCTTTCCTTCAATTATATTTGGCTCAACTGCATCTTCAACTGAAACCAGTATTCCGCACTCCAAAGATATTGCTTTTGCTGTTTGAAGATTATCCCCAGTAACCATGCGTACCTATGGGTTCACAGTTCACACACATACGATGTGTTGGGATCTCTTGATTTTAGATTTTTGAGAAATACTCATGCAAGTTATGAAGTCAAAGCCATGTTCTAACACTGTCCTTAATGATTTCAATGAAATGAAATCTAAATATGACGATATCTAGTTATTTGATTCGATCAATATGAAAACTTTACCTTAACACCAGCCTCAGTGCATAATCTCACAGCCTCTTTGACTCCAGGGCGACAAGGATCCTGGACATTCAGATGAAAGAATTTTAGAAGGAATATACAGGATTAATTTGAAAGCATAAAGACAAAGCGAGCTACAGAACATGATACTTAACAACAACATATTCTGTACTAAAGAATAATTTCAACCTCACAACTTTTGATATTAAAAACTATCTTAGTATCTACCTACTATAGCGATTGAGGACTAAATTGTTCATAAAGTTGCAAGTTATGGGGGAAACAAATTTGTAACACATTACAGGTGAAAGAAACTTGTGTTTTACCTTTATTCCAACAATAGCAAGCAAAACAAGCTCATGATCGGGTAAGGACCACTGGTCTAAATCCTCCTCCTTGGATGGAATTTTGTCCAATTCGTATGATCTGTATGCAATAGCAATACAACGCAAGCTCTGGGCAGCCATGTCATCAATTGCATTTCTGAAGAATGCCTGAAGATTATGAAATGAATATTACACATTTAGAAAAGTGCTGAAAATATTATGAACTGCTATCAGTTGCTATATTTTAGGTACTGATATATAATTGCATACAATCAGAGTAACTTGACACAACACTATAACCTCATTGATATTAATAAAGTTGTTAGGTTGTAGCCTTGCGTGTCGGCGTTTAAATTTGGGTTAGCTATCAACCAAAATAAAATGTTTTTCATATTTCCATTTTGTTCGGTTCAATGATATTAATTCCCTCAAACTTTCTATGACTTGAAGCTGCTATTCCTAACCTTCTCTTCTTCAATAGATTGTCGTTGACCATTTGAATCAAGATATTGGGTACATGTTCCTAGAACTATCTCAGCAGCTCCTTTCCAATGTATATGCACTTCAGAGTCCGCCTGCCAAGATACAACAAACATTTCTGATTAGCACATGAAAGTCGATGGAGACAACATCTAAGTGATATATCAATATATATATGATTCCATAAATAGTAACCAAAAAAAATGCAGGTGTGCAGACTAAATAGGTTCAAAAGTGAGAGCAAAAATATCAAAAGCACAAAGCGATGGATATTTATGTCTGATAAATATTATAGAATACATTAAATCAAAGGATGAGTTGGTAAACAATTTTATCAAGTGATTACCAGTTTCACAGCAACACCACCTCGCTTTTTCTCAGAATTAAAGGGGAAGACATGGAGAATCTTTGATCTTGATCTGACAAGTTCAAAATTCATTCCCAACTGCCACGAGAATTCAATAAGTTTAACTTCAAATCAATACGTTAATCAAGGAATAGAGAAGAAAATAAAAAAGAAATAAATGAAAAAAACGGGGAGGGTACCTTCACTGCCCAAGATAGAATTGCCTTCTCTGTAGGAGATCCTGAAATCTCTGTCTCTCCACCATCCTGCCAAAGCAAGTACACTACAGTCATAGATAGCAATGCTAATAATTCTATGATGCAAATATTCATGAAATAAGAATCATAATAATCAAGATTCTCAAATAATAAATCCAACCGACCAAAAGAAACTGTTAGTGTTGGACTACAACGAGATCCTTAATTGGGGTAATCAAGTGCCAAATATCACAACATAATAGTTGTTAAAATTAAGTACAAAGGCAAGACATACCTTAGGAACGAAAATATTGCCTGTTGTATTTTGTGCTATGCCTTCATTTATCAGAGATAAAACTTCTGGATGCAATTTTGACAAGTCATCTGGTGGATTTAATTTCTCCCTCCCACCAGCATATGCCTCAACTACAGTCATCTACAATTCAAAGATATAAGCCATTGTCACATCCTGATAATTCAAGGATTCTAAATAAATAAAAGAAAGAATGCATACAGCAAGGACCATGGAGTTTGGCAGAATAAACAAATAGCTTGTAAGCCTATTAGATATATTAAGCATGTAACAAAATTCTGGACATTGTTATACTTATGTGTTTGCACCTCTAATGTAACCAAATGAAAAATTGAATTCATTCATTGACCAGCAGATCTGTGAGGAGTTCCTTATCTTTCTTTCCATATCATATTTAAATAAATTAGGTTTTTAAATTGAGCCTAACTCTTTATAAACGCATTTCAGGCCTTATCTTTATTCTATGTGGGACTTGAGTTTTCCCCAATAAAATACATAATGTATGCTTCTCCCGACCATATAGAAGCCCGAAAAATGCCAACATAAATGAAACACAAACGATCGGATGGTATTAATCTTTGCAGTTATACAGTGTTTAAATTTTCGGAAATCTAAAATTTGTTTGCTCAACAAAAACATAAATGGACCACATGTAAGCTGAAAATTCTAGAGAGAAGAGATTACCAATCTATAATGAATCTGTTGAAAATATATTCTGATATATGTACTTATTGTATAGGCATATCATATCAAGTAAATAGGGATAGAATCGCCTATATTTATATTTGTAATTTTTGCTTTGAGCCTATAAAAAAAAAGACTTCGCTGTGTAGTTCAGACACAGGGTTTAACCATATGTCTGTCTCATTTTCACTCTATTTCAACAAAATCCAATACCAATTTGAGCTGCATCAATTAAATAACTCAAAGCATTTGTTCACAAGCAAAAATCTAAATTATGGCCCGAGTCCTCTTGGACTATCCAATCCTCCGATCACAGAACCCACCTGGTTTAAGGTCAAAGTTCCAGTTTTATCACTGCAAATTGTCGTAGCAGAGCCCATGGTTTCGCAGGCTGATAGCCTTCGCACCTGTATCATTGTTAGGAAATGTTTTAACGCTAAATATCGCAAATTGTTACAAAAATTACAAGAGTATTGGAGAAAATAAGATACTTACCAAAGCTTTGTCTGCCATCATCTTCCGCATCGAGTATGCCAGGCTGTCATTAAAGTTGATGAGATTGTAAATTACAGAGATTAGAATAAACGTCAGCCAGGTTAGTTTTTGGCTACATCTTGCATTGTGCAACGAAATAAACTAGCAACATGTACTCACGTTAAGGTAACTGCTAAAGGTAAACCTTCTGGCACTGCGACAACCACAATTGTTACCTGCACGACTCTATTTAGTTGAGAAAAACTATTACAAAAAATTAAAGAAAAAAATAATGTATTTAACATTAGTTATAAATCACACTTACAGCAATGGTAAAAATTGCGATGAACCCTTCTACAACTTTGTCGATCTTAGTCACCTTATAAACAAATTGCACTTTTCCATCTGAACCCGTTGTATGGCCAGAAAAGTATCTAACATTCCAAAATCATCACACAGCTGATCAAAGTTGTCATCGAGCTTGCATCAATAAGTTAGTACATCGAAAAGATCAATCTATGTTTACCTTCCCAAGAGAATTACAAGAACAGCTATGGCTACAGTAAGCCCAACAATACCAACAAAAGTTGCTACTCCATTCAATCGTACCTATTACATACCAACAAAAACAAGTTTAACATATAGGTGATGTAGGTTTCTTTCAGTACAGCCAAAGCAACAGCTTTTATCCTTATTTGTTTTGTATAGGGCAGGGGAAACCTGTAGTGGAGTCTCTTCTCCAGTGTCCTCTGAGATAGTTGCCATCAACAATCCCCACTCAGTATTTATACCAACACTAGTTACCTACAGATGGAAGCATAAAAGTGTCAAGGTATAAGAATTGTAAAAGAATTTTGTGCTTGTGCTTAAATACCATAAAAACATAACAACAAAGTCTTTTTCTGCCAATTAAGAGTAAGTCACATAAATCAAATGATGCCATGTAGTAAGTCATGTTTAAAGATAAACTTCTAAAGAAAATATTAGCATTCATGTAGCTAAAGAACAAAATGCGCGGCAACAAACTTTATAAGTCAGAAACCTGTCGCACTATAGTTATTCAAATACTGAAAATAATCATGCCTTTACTCATCAAATAACAAGTAGACTAGCAGAAAGAATATAATTTCATATTATACCAGCATAGAACCAACTCCATCTGCTACTTTGCAGCCTGACATAAAAAATGGTGCTCTGTGATCCTTGTGAACCTACAGAAGTCTCGATGCTTAAAACTCAATAAGGATTAAAAACTAGTAATTAAGTCAATAGAAGATACGAGCAACATACAATCTTGCTTTCACCAGTCATGCTGGATTCATCAATGGCAAGTGAGTGACCAGTAATTAAAACTCCGTCAGCAGGAACCTGAGATATCAATAGAGTAATTAATGTAGAACAAAAATAATTCAATTACCAGATGAAAAAAACTAAGATTTACACAAATTCACCTGATCTCCTATTTTAAGGGGCAGTACATCACCAACGACAATTTCAAATATCGATATTTTTATTGTTCTGCCACCTCTTATGGCCTGTAGCAAGTTTATGAGTACATGATCGATCAGTTCAACTTCCACGTGATGTTATTTTTTAATAATATAATAATTTTACACACCTCCAATTGTATGTTTTGTTTTTCTGCATTCAAGTTCTGAAACTGAAGAGATTGCCGATAATCACTGACAGCTGACAGACAAAAGTAGCAACATAAAGTTAATATAAATAAATTAAGAACCTTCCAAACCTCTTCCTTAGGGATTTTAATATTCTTTATAAATAAATCATACCAATCATAAAGTTGTTTCATACTTGTCCCTTTTAATTGTTTACACACTATCGAATTAAAAGATGTGATTAAAAGTATGACGCGATTCACTCAAGTGATACATTTAAAATGTCTTACATTCGTAAATTATTTGATGCATGAGGTTAAATATAACATAAGTTGTTAGGGGAAGGGAAAGGTGATTTTGACTTCTATAGAAGTGGAAGTAAAAAGTTTATCAAGAGAACATTGATTAATAAAAACATTGTTTCTTTTATAACGGTAATGGTTCATGCAAGACACCAACCAAATGTTGGTCAGGATTAAATACATATATAT
>Ga0315914_1001521_pt1 | contig 34763 bp, 25 predicted proteins | sample MpolenodulesMG_FD_203920 | JGI IMG/M metagenome (GOLD analysis project Ga0315914, IMG submission 203920) | Medicago polymorpha root nodule microbial communities from Los Angeles, California, United States - elongated nodules | ecosystem: Host-associated > Plants > Roots > Nodule | place: USA...
TATTTTGGAGGAATTGGAACAATTGGTGTTTATGTGAAGTTCCAATCAAAAGGCTACATATTCATGCTGTTGGTAATTGTGGAGGAACGTTTGTGTTCATGTAGAATGGTACATCCACTGTGCGTATGACTGAAATTAAACACTGTTTCTGCTGAAAGTTTTTGTCCTGATCGTAATGCTTTGATTAGTGATTAATACAAATTTGACTCTTAAAGAAACAATGTTTAGTATCTTGTAAGAATACGCTTGGGATCAAATGACAGTGCATAATACATCGATTGCTCGTAATAGAGGGTGGGAGAGGGAGGAGGAGTAAGAGGAAGGGGAGAGTGAGGAAGAGGTAATAATCTGTGGCAACAGAGAGGGATATAGGGGAAGAAGAGACTGGTGTGTGAGTAGGGTTCCATGTGAAATTTATGCAATGTTCTTCAAAAAAAGAAATTTATACAATGTTATGTTGGTGAACTTTTTCTCTTTTATGTTTTACTAACTTCTCTAGTCTTTGTATTCTAATGGTGACATGTATTTCTCATGTAGGTTAATGGGAATTATCAATTGCCATTGGCAATTGGGAACATGCAAGCATCATATTGCCTTATTGACTTATATCTAAAATGCAAGTATATGAGTGTATCAGTAATGGCTCTTTTTGTACCCTCAGATCTTACATACTTGGTTACTTTTTTATGCCTGAAAGTTAACATGCAGCCACAATTTTGATCACTAAACTTCTCCTCAGTGACAAACCAAGCAATTACTGCATTATGTACCCTTTATAATTGACTGACTAATCTAGTCCAGCTAGTAACCTATGCCGATAGCCAAATCTTCAAAAACATCATGTCTGTACAAACTAAATCTGTTAAAAATTAAGCACATGAGGTCAACTTAGGTGGGGGAGTCTTAATCTTATGGATTAAGTACAACATTTGACACTTTTATTTACTCACTTTAATTAGGTGGGATTCCTAACAAAATTATTTAAGGATCAATTTTCTCTAACTTGTGCACCAAGACAAAGTCAGTGACACCGCTTTCATAAATAGTTCATAGTTTAAACAACAAAATCTAAAAATTGCATAATAGAAGCTAATAGCTCATAAGTTTAAACAACAAAATCCAGAAATTGCAGAATAGAAGCTAAAGAAACAATACTTACATAACCTGTATGTTATCAATTAAACGAAAGTTGGCATGTAGTAGAGGCCCTAGAGCATGAAGACAATTTACTTTCTATTTCAGGCGACCGTTCTCCGACAGACCATATTTTCATGGTTTGTAAAACTCTTGCATTCTTTAGAATATATCTTGCTAACAAAAAGACACCGTGTAAGCTTGTAAGTTCAAAGCCCCGAAGAGTGCAAGTTGTAAGGCTTAACGAAAGACAACGTGGAACATATTCTGGATCTGTCCAATATTCTATATCTATAATGTAGTCATCCGAATCGCTAATGTAGTCATCCGAATCGCGTTGTGACTTCTATTAATAATACAAATAAAACAATACATAAGATACGGGTTTAGAAAAGATAAACCATAATTCAACTTAACAAACCTGATGAAAGACGAGATTTTGAAGCTTAGGACAGTGTTGGAGCACTTCATTAAACTTAACAACTCTATCACAATCATCGTAAAGCTCCAAGTGGGTCAAATTATGGAAGATAGGAAAGCCTTCCTAAATTATGTAGAAAGACAAAGTATCAGAAATTAAGAAAAAAATTACCTAAAATAAAATAAAGATGATTCACAACAAAAGGACTTCCAATAATCAAACAAACCTTCCAAGATTCTATGCTCAGAAACTTCAAATTTGAAAGTGCTTCCACCCAAAAATCATGACAACATTCTCTAATACGTGCACTGGTCAAATTTCTCAAGCTTGAGCCTTTAAAGACTTGATCAAAATCAAAAGGGTTTTTCAATTCCAAACGTGTAAAGTGCACATCAGAAACAACTAAATCTTCAAGAACAGGGCAACCAGCTAACAGCAATATAAATTCTCTGTATCTATGAAAGCACATTTCTTTCAAATGAAGAACTTTAAGAAATGGAAATTCACCAAAATCCAAAGAAAAACCGTCTTCCACGTATAACCAGTGAAGCTTGAGAACAACTAGGGTTGTACAACTGAATACACTAATAGGCAAATTTGGTGGTGGGTTTTCATTTTGAACATAATATACATCTAGATAAAGATTAAGATGTTGAATTTTGCCATCAACAACATAATTAACCCAATCTGTAACATTGGGAATGCTATGACGAAAAGCAAGTTTAGTGTAATTGTATTCAATGTCAAGGACAAAAGTGTTGATGGAATGATTACCAGCGGCTTCTCGAAAGAGTAAAATTGAGTAAACGAATTCGTTGAAACGATAATTGTCAGCTAGATTTGAAAGTTTGGTGTCGGTGAAGTAGAGATGGGGAACATGGCGCCATAGATGAATCCATCGCTTTGAAAGAATGGAAGTGGCGAAGGCTTGTTTGGTGGGAACAAAAGAGAGAATGTGGATTAGGATCTCGTCTGGTAAACTTCCGATCCTATCCATCGTTCCGTCCTTCTTCACAGACGTAGTGAAAGCTCAAAACCAGAAGAAAGAGAGAGAGAGATGCAGCGTTAAATACTTAAGTGTGGATTAGGGTTAGTAAATTTGGGGTTGGTCTATACGATTACGACCTACTACATTTTTCCTAGGAAAAAATCATCAAATTGATATTTGTCTAAGTTAGGCATGGCAATGGGCGGGGTGGGGAATGGGTTTTACCTTCCCCAAGCCTGACTCTGGAAGGTGCAAACAGCTCAACAGAGTTGGGCCTCCCCCAACCATGGGCCTCATTTTTTTTCAATACCGAGTAGTGCTACTACCCTCCAATAAAAATAAAAATAAAAACTTATTCCATTCAGTCAGAAGCGCGTTCGCGTTATCTCTCAGTAGCTCTCCATTCTTCATCACTTTCTCACGCATTCCACTTCCATTCATCACGGCATCACCGACGGCGGTTCACAATCATCACTGATTCACCATCATCAAGCTTTCCTTCTTCTTCTTCTTACTTCACCAAATCACTGATTCACGGTCACTAATTCCCCTTTTCCAAAACAACAATGTTTGGTAAGTAAATAGCCTTTCTTTCATTAATTTATTTTACTTCCTTTCATGAAATTGGATGATTTTTGTTGAATGTTGAAATTGCTAAAATAGAGATTGATAGAGATTTGGTTGATTATTAACAGAATTAGTAATAATTGATTTCTGCATATTTACTGACTTACTGTTTTGGGAGTTTTTGTTAAAATTATTCAAATTTCAGTGTATAATTGAATTTATATATATTATATATGTTGCTAATTACTAATTATGTTTTAATTTTATTTTATGGTTCAACCTCAACATTGTATGTCTAATGATGTGGTTCAACTTCGACATTGCAGAATGCTCAAGAACAGTGAAGTATTTCAGGTTCTATATTTTTTAATCTTCCTCTATGCCTCCTAAATTGGCTCCTCCTAGAATGCCGCCTAAGATTAGAAAGTTTGAGTCTGGCGCTGAGAAGCGTAAGAAAAAGACAAAAATTGTTGAGTTAATTGAATCTCAAACAGGAGCTCTAGATAAATTTATTGTAAAAGAAACACAAATTCCTATTGATGATAGTCATGTTGATGTTATTCCTGTTGATGTCATTCCTGTTGATGCTATTCATGTTGATGTTATTCTTGTTGACGCTATTCTCGTTGATAATGTTGATGCTATGCCTATTCCTATTGATGACATTCATGTTGATGCTATTCCTATATCGATGATGATGTTGATGTTGAAAATCTTAATGATAATGAAGATGATAATCAAAATGTTGATAATGTTAATGACATTCACATTAGTGTAGATATATTTGATCCAAGAAATTGGGATTCTCTCGAATCTAAAATGATTGAGTTGTTAGCTACAAAAGGCCCTATAAGAGATTTAAGAATTGTGAAGGGTCCAGAGATAAATTTTCTAGACGCTTTACGGCTAATTTGTATACTAGAACTTTATCAAATGGAGAGAAGTGTGATAGAGATTGGCTTGTTTATTCAAAAGAGCTTGATAGATTATTTTGTTTTTGTTGTAAAGTTTTTAAAAGAGGGATTGGTAGAGGTCAATTAGCAAATGAGGGTTTTAGTGATTGGTCACATGTTGGTGTTAGACTTAAAGAGCATGAGGCAAGCTCGAAACACATTAAAAGCATGACTAATTGGTATGAGTTGCGTCAAAGGATGAATAGTTTTCAAACTATTGATAAAACAACTCAAAGATTGATTGAGAAAGAAAAAGATCATTGGAAAAGTGTTTTAAAAAAGAATCATTGCAATAGTGAAATTCGTTGCTAAACATGAGTTATTTTTCTAATACAATTGTTGCATATAGAATTTTATTGACTATTCCCGTGACAGTTGCCTCCGCAGAAAGAAGTTTTTCAAAGTTGAAGTTGTTGATGTGTTACATGCGGTCTACCATGCTACAAGAAAGACTTAATGGCTTAGCAATGATAGCAATTCAGAATGCTATGTTGCAAAATATACAATACGAAGAGTTGATTGATCAATTTGCTTCAGTAAATACGAGTAGGAAGTCTCGTTTTGGTGTGAATGAAGACTCGTTTTGAAGGTATTTTCCTAAACTCGTTTTATATTATTTATTTCTTATGTTTACGGACTTCATTTTTAATTTAAACAGGGCTGCGATTTTTTTGTTGTTGTTGTGACTGCCTGGCTTCTGTGCTGCCAGCTTTGTGGGTTTTTTGTTGATGTTGTGACTGTTATATTGTTGTGCTGTCAGCTTTGTGCGCGCATGGCTTTTGGTGGTTCTGTGCAGGTTTCATTTTATGTCCTCTTGTTTTGGCCTTTTAGGCCTATTAGAATTAGGTCCTCTTGTTTTTGATGTTAGGTGGGGGTTCCTCATGTATAGAGTAATCATTTTCACATTTGGGTGTACCGCATATATACGGCACCGTGTATTTATCTTTTAAAAAATATAAATAGAACATTGCTCTTTTAAAAAAATACCCTTTGATTTTATCACTGGCCTCTTTTCATTCTCAGAGTCGAGCCTCCCAATTCGTAGGGACGACCCTGACCTTTCCATCTTCATACTCTACTCATATATACTTACCTGTTACTATACCCATATCCAGCGGGATGAGAAATTGAATTTCATCCCCATCCCCGACGAATTCGGGTATCCCCGCTCCATCCCCATCACCGCAGTGGATAATTTTCTTTAATAAAAATAAAAGTATTTTTCATCCCCGCGTGCAATGTTGTAATGCATTATCCAGTAAAGAGATGATGACTATTGTGATGGAGAAGAGAGAGGCCGAAAGTGTGAGATATAGAAGGAGATAAGAGAGAACTATGATAAGTGAGTGTCATCTGAAAGATAGACTCTGATTGTGTGAGTGAAATGATTTAGGGTTTAAGTTTATATTTGTTTTTATATAAAAGGGTAATAAATTAAATTTCTACATTTGGGACGGATTTGAGTATGGATTTGGGGTGGATACCTATATCCCAATTACCCATCCCGTACCCATGTTTTGAAATCGGGATACCCAAACCCAGTCAAAGCAGGAAAAACCCGTCAAATTAAATTTGGTTCGGGCAGGTACCCACGGGTATGGGTTTTATTGTCATGCCTTTGAGTAACTTACTCTCAAATTAATCTCCGACTTTATTAATATTTCAAAATAGTTCTATTTTTGTTAAAAGTTTATCAATTAAGTTTATGTCTTTATGTTTTTTTCTCACATGACCAATGACTTAATTGAAAGACTCTTGACAAACACAAATACTAGTTTGAAATATTAATAGAGTTAAAGACTAATTTGAGAACGACATACAGAGATAAAGACCAGTTTGGTGGTTTGCTCATTTTTTCTTGAGTAAACCATCAAATTAATTTTTATCTTTGTAAGCTACTCTCAAATTAGGTCTCTATCTTTATGTTTGTGTCACATGATGAATGACTTAATTGAAAAACTTTTGATAAAACAATGACTAGTTTGAAACATTAATAGAGTTAGAGACAAATTTGAGAGCGACTTATAAAAACATAAACGAATTTGATTGCTTCCTCTTTATTTTTTAAGTCTAACATTTATACTTCCTCCGATCATTGTTATAAAAAAAAGTCAAATATATTTTTAATCCATATAAGCATACAACCTTTCGATTCAGTCCCTCTAAAAAAAAAATTCAACTTTTAGTCCACCTTTTAAGTCAACTCATCTTTAGACATCATATTTGTTAATGAATTTTACCTTAATGTTTGAAATATTATAAGACCCTCTCCCAAAAAATATTAGATTTTTTTAACAAAACATGAATTAAATACGAATTTTTATATTTTTGATGCTTAAAAATAATATTTAATTTATGTTTTGTTAAAAAATTCTAATTTTTTCCGCGAAAGATTGTTATAATATTCTACATATTTTTGCACAATTTCATTCAAAAATATAAAATCTACACATGAGTTGACTTAAAAGTATGAACCAAAAGTGGTGATAGAACATTTTCTAGAATTAAAAGTTGAAAGAAAAATTTTAGACACTAAAACAAAAAGTTGGTATATTTATAGAGATCAAAAACATATTTGACCTTAAAAAATTGTTTTTTAAATTTATTGAATAACTTATGTATCTGATTTGTTATATAAACCAGATACATCGATTATTCAATGAATCTAAAAAATGTTTTTTTTCTTCTTATAACAATGTCCGGAAGGATTATAAAATTATTCATTTTTAGTTTTTTTAGTTCTAGTAGATTTAGTAAAAGTGTGCATTTAATCATGTAAGTCGTAAAATATTTGCCCAATGATCCTCTTTCTGTGAAACTCGGTTATAAAGTGCTTATGAAGATGGTTATTGCCAAGTTAGTAGTCCAAATTCACTACTCTCATAATTAGCGTTCATAACTATATTATTCAATTTTAGTTTAAAAAAATCTATCGATTATTTGATTTATAATTTTGTTGATGAAATATTTATATGTAAATTATGATTGAATTGAGAAACAATAAGAAAAAAATGTATGTAAGTAATTATGTTTAATGCAATAAACATTTTTTGGGCTTTCCCCATCAATATTATGATCATGTAAACACAATTTAATAAAGTTGGATATATTATGACTAACTTGTTCACTTTTATTGCCATATATGACAAATTTAAAACTAAAATAAATAAAATGAAACCCACTTAGGTGGCTTGATGGTGTTGCTTTGAGATCTTGGAGTGTGCTCCTTTCTTGTTCTTAAGTTCGATTTTCTCCAATGTCAATTTCAATAAGCTAGTTTATCTTCATTAAAACTTTCTTCTTGCGTAGTTTCTGTCGTCAGCACTCAAAAGTTCTTGGGTGTTTGAAAGAGCTCGTATTTTGGATATAAAACAAACATTTGTCATCTGTGTAATTGTTAAGAAGAGTTTAGAGAAATAGGTTATTTATGACCAGCAGTGGAGCCACATTGAGCTGAAGGGGTGCAGTTGCATACCTTGACACCCTCTTATGAAAATTTAACTATGAACCCGCTTAACTAATTCATTTGCACCGAATGCAGAACTCTCTCGGATTATCAGGAGTTGTAATGTAATGTTGCTTCTCTCTTACCGTCCCTTTGACATTCTTAAAAGGAATGCAGCTCAGATTCAGTTAGAAGATAGTCAAATGTTCCTCTTGCCAATTGAGTATTACGTTGCCAATTGCCACTGAGTTGTAGTATCGCAACATGTTATTGTTATTATATTACATTAAACTAAATAATGGTAGCATTTATAAGTTAAGTAATCATTCCTAAGGTCCTAAATTTGAAAGATGTTTGAGAGATTCTTTAGTTTCATTTATAAAATGTATCTCCTAATTATTTAAATTAATTTTGTTTAGGTCAAACAGTCCAATGACAAGAACTCGATATAGTAAGTGCAGAAAAGTGGGAAATTGTGAATTTTAATTCGCCTCCCAACCTATTTTAGTAATACTAGCAACTTTCACAAACTTTGAGTTTTGATCAATTAAGATCTTATATTTAGAGACGATAAAAAAGGTGTTGTGGACTTATATTTAGGAATAAGAGATCTCTCAAAAAAAAAAAAAAGTTGAAACTAAAAGACATATGATTTTTATTGTGAGTCTACCAACTAAAAGTTGGTGTGGCAACGGGCAAGTCATTGTCTGCTACAATAGTTGGAAACAAAGAAAGCTTGCTAGAAAAACTCCGGACTAAGAAAAGGAAATAAATAAAGGTGCTACATCAAAGATCCTTACTGAACCACTAGTTGATAAACCACAATTTGCAATAAATTTTGCCAAAATGACCCTTTAGTCTTTCACCTTTAAGTAACCACCAATAAGTACTCAACTATTGGGCCAAATCTGCACACAATAAAAAATGTCATAATATGATTAATTGAATTGCATAAATTTAATAATTTTGAATCCAATTTTCCCATATAAACTTGGCATCCAACACAAATACAATATAAACTTGACACCTACAAATACTTGTTTTAAACTTTCTCCACTGAAACATTTTCTCTTTTGAGACAATTTTAAGATTTTTTTTTTCTATCAATAATTTTCATGGCTCCATTAGGAAGTCATATTCTCTGATGCCAATAGTGATTTTCAAATAATTCCAAAACCAACTGCAGTTAGAGGTAAATTAGCAATCTTCAAAATCTATATAACACAAGCATATACACCAAACTAATCTAGTTCTTCAGAATCTTCATCTTCTACCTAACAATAATCTTGAAAGTAGGGTAGCCATTATACTTTTCAACAGTCTACTGTCCATCTATTAAACAAACACACACATATATGGACCATTTTCTTCTCATATTGGTACACCTTGTACATTAGCAAACTTCATAAACAGAAGCATGTAGACCCAACTAATTCTCTATCTCATTCTAGTTCTTCAGAATCTTCTACCTAACAATATTGGTAACCAATAATACATACTTTTCAACACTATCAAATCCATATCACTAGAAATATGAAAAAAGGTAGATAAACTTTCAAATCCTTAAGAACCTATGTCGGCATCATACCTTCAAAAATATGATTTAGATCTAATAAGTCTTCTTTAATGGGCCAATCAAAACATTATATGCTAAGACAAACAAGGTTTCCTTTGAGAAAACATTATTTAATCTTTGTACACACCTCCTGCCTTATGGTTATGTATCAAATTTGAATTTAGCATACAAAAACTGCCCAAAAAATGGATAAGCTTTGATCTAATTGAACTCCAAAAGTGGTTTAACAAATAAATATACAAACAAACATATAGACAAATACTAACTAAATCATGTTTACTTCACTTGTGCAGCAAGACAAGGTCATGATCTTCATAAAAGCTCATAGTTCAATTCAAACCACCAATCCAGAAGTTAAATTATGAAGAGAGATAGAGAAACTACTACTTACATAAACTGAAAGTTGACATGTTGCAGAGCCCTTCGGACACTTGAACAATTTTCTTTCTATTTCAGATTGTTCCTTTTCACTCCAAATTGTCATGGTCTCTAAAATTTTAGCATTCTTCAAAATATATTTTTCTAACATAAGCTCACTTTGTAGGCTTAAAAAGTCCCGAATCGTACAACTTTTGAGGTCTGATAAAAGACATTGTGGAACAAATTTTGGTTCCACCCAATTTTGTTGATTACCTTGTTCGTTTCTGATTGCCATGTATAACCCCTATTATTGTACACATAAAATAAAATAAAATAAAACAAAGCATAAAGGTATGCTGAGAAAAGAAAAATGAAATATGATTCTTAAACTTAACAAACCTTGTAAAGTTCAAACTTTTGAAGCTTAGGTAATAGGTGGAGTACTTGTAATACATGAGTATTCGTAGTATTGACGAGTACCAAGGAAGTTAATTGAGAGACGGGAATGACATCATAAGGATGTTGCAGCTGATTAACCTAAATTATCAAGAAAGACACCGTAAAAATTCAGTGCATCACAAATATTCGTAATAAAACGGATGACTTGCATTTATCGATGCATAAATAATTTGAGTGAGAGAGAACTATTACCAGATAACTGAAACAAAGACGAGTGATATTTGCTCTAGCTAATTTGGGTAAGCTTAAGCTTTTAAACTCTTGATGAATGGCAAGAGAATCTTCCTGAGAATAGAAGAACATGCAAGACGCTTGTAGATCCTCAATAATTGGACATTTGGCAAGGAGCAACATAAAATCCCGAAATTTTGAGAAACACATGAGTTCTAGACGAAGGATTTTAAGTGATGGAAGTCCAAATTCATTCGAAGTAACAGAAAACTCCTCCAGCGTGAATCGACAGAGGTCGAGACTTACAAGGGTTTTGCACGTGAGAATACTTAAGGGCAATTTGTGAATGATATCATGTCCGTCCATATCTAAACGGAGACGAAGATACTTGACTTTGCGTTGAACAATAAGGTTAACCCATTTGACGACATTGGGAAAGGAAAGATCATTGGCAAGATTAGAATTACTGTATTTAATGTCTAGACGGAAACTGTTGATGCAATTAGAACCAGCAGCGTCTCGAGAGGCCAAAACAGAGTACACAGATTCGTTAAAACGGAAGTTAGATTCTATTGTATCAATATTGATATTGGTGAAGTGGAGATTGGGAACAGAGAGCCATAGATGAGTCCATCTCTTCGACAAAACGCTTGTGGTAACTGCTTCTTTGGTGGTCACAAACGACAGAATGTGGCAAAGAATCTCGTCTGGCAAACTGCTTATCCTATTCATTGATGCAAACGAACAATAAGTTGTGCCGCTAACTTTTTCACTAATACTCTTGTTGTGAGTAAAGAGACACTATACTATGATGTGCGGTAAAGAAAGTCTCTGCTCGTTTCATCAATTGGACTGTACGCAATTTATCATCAAACAATTAGGGTTCAACTAGTCATGTTTCACGGGAACTAGGCTTATGTTGTTGAGGTTTTGGCACTCGATTCGTTTTTTTTTAAGAAACTAGGCTCTCAATTTTATTCTTTGGGTTTGGCACCGCATCAAATTTGGACTAGCCTCTTATCAAAAGAAATTTAACACTAATTAGGAGCAAAAGTTTAACACGTTTCTTTATAAGCCCCAAAAATCTTTTATGCCCCCTGAATTTTCCAATTTACCCTTAATTCAAGAGTTCTGTATGTATCTACCGGATATGTACCGTATGTATGTGCATGATTTGTTTTTATAAGTTTATTATCTCATTTCTTCTTCCTTTCTGTAAGTTCAAAATCAACTCATTCCTTCTCCAGACCATTTTTCATTCAATTTTATGTTCCTTCTGTACGCATCAAATGATTTCTCCGAATCAACCCATAGCTGAATCTTGTTCCTAAAATTTGTTCACGTAAGAGTTTCTTTAGGGTTATCTCCAAAGTTAAGGTAAAATCTCCACCTAATTTTTTAGTCTCAATTTCTAGTTATATAACTATTGATGGACAATATTATAGCTACAATTGTTCTGTATTTGATACCCAGTTTCTAAACTACTTGATGCTTCACGTGTACAATATTAATCCCATTTGTATTTGGTCTAGACCTTAAATGCTGTAGAAATTGCTTTCTAAATTAATCCCACGCACTCAAAGCAAGCAATTTCCATTACTCATGTGTTCATGTCAAAAGAATGAAAATTATGTAGACTTTCAATGTGATAGGAAGAAATATGATTTACATTGATTGCAATTGAGTGAAGTTAACACGGTTTATTGCTATGATTCTTATGGAAAATTACATAGTTTAGAATAAAATTTAAGTGGAGTGCAAAAGAGGAAATAAGAGAACCAAAATTGTGTTCTGTCTTATATAAATGTCGTGTCTTATATAATAACTACGGCAAAACACCGCAATTTCGGTAACACGCCGTTCTAAAGTTATATCCCTAACGAATCCGGATTATATCTACCGGATCATGTAATTGAGTATCCCGTAGTTATCTTCCTAACTGGTTCGGTGTATATCTCCCATATGTTGTATAAAAGAGCAAATTCGGTATTTTAGGGGGCCTTTGGAGATTTTAGGGGGCTTAAAAAGCAATGTTCAAAGTTTAATATAAATTTATTTGGCACCTTTTTTTTCCACCTTATCGAGTTTGTCATGCGTCCTACATAGTTTGGATTATAGAAATTGAACGACATAAAGACCCTATAAAACTCTCCAAAACATGTTAAAACATTTAGAATTTTAGAATATGAACAAGATGCGCGAAAAACTCAAAATATGGGAAAAGTAACCGCCAATTTATTTAAGAAAGACAATTGTTTTTCTTACATATAAAACTTCATAATGACACATGAAAATAACGTTTTTACCCCCAACGGTAGTTAACTACCGTTCCAAGTATACAACACAAAAAAAAAAAAAAAATTACTCCAACGGTAGTTAACGCATGTATATTGATTTTTATGGCCAAGTACAGATCAGGTGCTATGTAACATGGAAGCAGCATCTCTAAAACATTACTATTTTTCAATAATGATTATCAAATTAGTAACCGTCCTTGCATAAAGCAAAAATTCAAAGTTGATTTCATAGGGAAAGGTGACTAAAGGTGCTGATTCACTCAATGGCAAAGCCTATCCAATAATTAAGTGAAAACATGAACCAGGAAGTAGGAATTGTTACACTCACGCGGCATTAAGGTGGCAAAAAAAAAAAAGGATAGGATCAATTGACACCAAATCTTATCCCTCCATTTTGATTTAATCAAATGATCAAAATTAATCATCAGTGTTCACATGATTTCCTTCCTTATTTTTTTAAGGGTGATTTCCTTCCTTAATTGTAATTATGTTTTTTATTTTTGCACTTAATTTTTCCTTTATTGCTGAAGATATATTGAAAAGTCAGGGACCACATCCTCTCTTTGTAACTAATCTCCATGTGATATCCCTCTCACCATAGCTCGATAAGTTCTCAAACACCTTCATCAAGTGTTGTCCTTCCATTCACAAAAATTGAAATCAATTGATCAAACTATTTTCTTTTTGAGGTAATTCATTTAAACATTTATGTGTTTAAACAATTATATGTCTATGTGTTTTACATCATGCTAGCGTTGAGCAGCAACAGATAAGGGTTAATTGGAGTAATGAAGCTTGTGCAGGGAGCCATAATAATAAGAGATATAGAATCCTTCAAATAAGAGAGAGAGATATATATAATAGAGTTTTTAGAAAGTAATTAACTAAGAGAAGAAATAATAGATTATTTCAAAAATTAAAAGGTGGCTCATTTAATCAATCATGTGAACACTTAATTTTTAATAACCCAAATCCGCACTCAATAATTTTTAATTCAATTTTTCCATATAAACTTGTTTTTGAGAGAATTTTTCCATAAAAACTTGGCATCCAACACATACAATATAATACTTAATGCCACTTTTTTTTTTTGAGCAAACTTAGTGCCACTTATATGATAGTACCAACGGGCAAAAAATAGAAACAATGGAAAATATTAGGGTTGCAATCCCATGTATTATTCAAAATATCACCTATTTCTGTTACTAAATATGTTCCCTCTTTGTGATGGGAATAAAATTCAACCAAAAAACAAACAGTTTAATAGTTGTGCAGAGATTATTTACTCAATTTAGTGCATATTTTAAGAGAAATAAGGAAGTAGAGTGAACTCATTCCTACAATAATAAATATCTCTTTATTATGAAGTTCATAACTTTGTCTTGCTACACTAGGCAAGGAAAAATTATATATGTATGATTTAGTTAGTACTTGTCTACCCGTTTATAAATATTTATATTAAATCTCCTTATGACTTCAGTTGGATCCATACTTATCCATTTTCTGGTAACTTGTATAGTTGTATGCTTAATTCAGATTTGATGCATAACCACAGAGCAGGAGGCTCTTATAACTGCGCCAGAAGTGCCGGAAAACCTTTAGGTGTTGTTGTGGGCGTTGAGTCCTTGCAGGTGGTAATTCAACTCTTTGTATGTTCTGTGAGTGGGGTCCGATATATTGTATGGCTAAATAATCGGCTTGTAACCGGTCTAGCAGCGTTGTGCCTGTTTTGTTTGGCTTCGATGTTGGATGCGTATTTTGGGTTCTGTTGGGGGGTGGGGGGGTGGTTCTTGTCCTGTTGGGTTGCAGTAGTTCTGGTCTTCAGTGCAAAGTTTTGGTGTTTGGGTGTGTGCCGAGACGCTAGTTTTTGACAAATAACATTTAGTTATTATAAATTTATAATTGTAAATTATAGAAAATCATTCACTTTTTTCAAAAATAAAAAACAACTTATTTAGCTACTAATTTAAAGATCAGGTGTTTTGATACACTCAAATTTTCGAATGTATCACATAAATTCTCTTTTTTAAATAAAAAATTAATTAATTAATGACTTAACTACCATGTCAGCATTTGGAAAGAATGGAGAAAATGGGATAACCTTGTGTACATTTTATAAGATAAAATATTTAATTGACAAAAATAAAATAAAAGACCTAAAAAAAATTAAGGAAAAAACCTAAATTTTTATAAATTAGTAAGATAAACGATCCCTGAAATAATTTTGTCTTTGTTCATGAAGAACAATACTACAAGGGAAGAAAGTGGCAAGACTTCAATGTCAATCGCTTCAACTTTCAAGAGATGCTGAAACTAGAAGCTTACTTTCAGCAACTACCATTGGAGGAAGAAGGGGTGAAGTCTATGTTTTGTGTTAGACATCATCTTAGAAGCCTCTACGCCCCCAAAATAAACTTCCAATAAAGTTACTTGTTCAAAAAAAAAAAAACCAACAAAGATAGCCTCATTCAAATGAATATATATCAAGCAAAACTCAAGTACTTTAAAGATGGGAAAAAAATCACACAGGATACTTTCAACTCTATTGCACATGAAAGAGGGAATGACTTCAATAAAATCTCAATAATACCAAATTGTGACATACTTTATAAGAAAATTTTTATTGCCAATGTCCTAAGAATTGAACATTATGCTTGGAAAAATAAAACTATATCGAAAACAAGACTGAAAAGCTCATAACTGGAGTTTTCCTTTGCAGCAACGACCTTCTATGGTGGTTCCTATGGCAGAGTTACAGTGACTGTTCAGGTTCGATGACATTGGAAGAAAATGATTAGAAAAGAGTAGAGCGTGGAGATAAAATGAGAGAAGTATATATGTATATGTAAATTTAATTTCAAGAGGAACGTTGAACCTTTAAGTCGCCAACTCAGTAGCGAGAATAGCTTTAATCACTACTAGAAAAAGCAAAATTAGTGAGGGAAATTAGTGACGGAAAAAATGAAATTCCTCACAAATTCCTTGGTCGTAAAATTTAGTGACGGAATTAGAGAGGGATTTCACATTTTCCCTCACTAAATATCCTTCACTAATTTTTGTTTTTTTAGTAGTGAATTATGAGAGTATTTCAACGCATAGTAAAAAGTGCTCTATATTTCTTGTTTATGCAATGGTTTTTTGGTGTTCAAAATATGAGGTATTGTCTTATATAAATGTTGTAGTGGAATGAAATGGAATGGGACATAGCAAAGTCTATTGTCAGCACTGAAAAGTCGTAACAGTGAAATTTGAAGAGCGAGATACAGTAGCAAACTTTTGTATTTCAAGTGTGTTGGGAAGAGATCATATTTTGGACTTACCTTATAAAACAAACATTTGTGTAATTGTTAAGAAGAATTTAGAAAATTAGGTTATGATATGCTTATAAGTTGTTTTTAGTTTATTTTTATAAGATGTTTAAGATAGCTGATATAAAAACTTATACATAACTACATATATCCTTTCTTTTATTGTAGAAAAAACTTATATAAGCTCTTAAACTTGCATGTTAAATCAGCATGATTGCAAAAATAACAACTCATTTTTTTACCTAATTTGCATAAAGAAATATTGTCTGTTGTCTGACTCCCACCATTTTTAGCATTGATTCCTTGTGTAATTTGATCAATACAATTCTCAAAATAATGTTGTCTTGGACTTACAAGTCATGAAGGAAACAAAGAAACACTATAAGTCATAGTTTTTCTAGTACAATTAACTTTTTTTGGTGATTAAGAAGGAAATAAAGCCCAAAAGAAGCACTAAAAGTCAAGAAGGAAACAAATAAAGATTGCTAGAAAAATTCCGGACAAAGAAAAGGAAATAAAAAGAGGTGCAACATCAAGCATCCGTTCTATACAACTAGCAGATAAACTCATAAACCACAATTTGCAAGAAACGCTGAGAAGCTCCCTATATAATGATAAACATATGTCTTTGACCTTTAAGTAATCACCAAGAAGTATTCAACTAATTGAATAGGGCCAAGTCTGCACACAGTAAAAAAAATTGTTATATGATTAATTGAATTGCATAAATCTAATAATTTTAAATTCAAGTTCCCCATCTGATACTTGTTTCTCTATCTCTCAAAAAAAAAAAAATTGTTTTGTTTTAAAAGTAGAAACATATCAATGTAGATAAAAGAAGTAAACGACCATTTAATCATTGAGAGTGAGAGCAATGTATAGATTAGCACTAGGTAATGTCATAAATCTATTATGTCTTTATCACTAAAGAGAACTTAGAAAAAAACTGGACAGGGAAGTTGAAATCAAACTAGGATTTGAGTCACAGTGGGACTACAAACTATTTTCGAAGAAAAATTCAACGGTCAACACTCCAATGAGAATCAAAGAGAGTTGGGACAGTAGCAAGACACATTTCTAATCTTTATACTTCATTTGTTCATAATAGCTCATAGTTCAATTCAAACCACCAATCCAGAAGTTTCATGGTAAATTATGAAGAGAGATAGAGAAACTACTACTTACATTAACTAAAAGTTGACATGTTGGAGAGCCCTTTGGACACTTGGACAATTTTCTTTCTATTTCAGATTGTTCCCTTTCACTCCAAATGGTCATGGTCTCTAAAAATTTTAGCATTCTTCAAAATATATTTTTCTACCATAAGCTCACTTCGTAGGTTTAAAAAGTCCGGAATAGTGCAAGTTTTGAGGTCTGATAAAAAGACATTGTGGAACAAGTTTTGGTTCCACCCAATACAAAATGGTCTAAAATTATTATTTCGGAATGTTACACTAATGCATGGAAAATTAACATTACATAATTCAACCACTTCAAAAAATAACACTTCGTCTAACTTGTGAGCATTAAAATAAACTTGACTAAAGATAGTTTAAGATTTAGATAAAGAGATACAATTTGGTTCCAAGACACAAACAAGGATTAACACCAAAAGTCGACAACCTTGACTAAAATTTAGTTCAAGACCTCAAAAGGAAAATCACATAGTTGGGTTCATTCAAAATAAAACGCTCAACCTCGTAATCATTACAAAGATCCATAAACTTAACACATAACAAAATAGCAAGATTCAATAATTAGTCATCCATTCCAAATCAGTCTGCAACGCCCTTATCTTTTTGCACCTGCTTATCTGAAAAAAGAACAAATTGCATAGGATGAGATCTACTTATTTTTGTGAGTTCCAACTAATACCATAAGAATGGCCTCTAAATTCTAATTAGCCTATATTTACACATTCCATGTATATCAATAATACATATGCGTTCCAACATTCACACACACACACAGATTACAATACATATATAGCATGCATTTCCAAGCCGGTTATTACCCTATTATTATCGGTTGCCATTGAAAACCAGGGACATGGAAGTAAAACAATGCATCATAGGTCACATCTTAAAATTCTTTCTTCAAACAGGACTAAGGAGGCAACTGATTGCCAGGTTAATCAGTGTATTAGCCATAAATTAACATGCATAACAAACCTTGATGTTGTAGCTCAAATCACAATAACTGACCATTATTTTAAACCCCAGTTCTTAATGCCCATACTGCAAGCTTCTGCCTAATTATAAAACATGTGAATGTGATTATTGCATTTTGTGGAGCAGTAGATTTAAAACCTTTTTCTGCCTACTAAATAACCCTTTATAATTATTCTTTATTCCTTGTCCAGCTTAACTACCTAGTATCCTACTGACAACAAAACCAAATCTCCAAAAAGGTCATTTAAATCTTAGTTGTATTCAGCGAGACAGTCAAAACATTATATGCTATCAAAAGACAGGCCCGAATCCCTTCGAGAAAACAATTAGTTGTTTAATCTATGTACACAATTCCTGCCTTGCGGTATCACAACAAATCGCAATTTAGCATAAAAGTGCCAATAAAATATGATAATCATTGATCTAATTGAAGTCAAAAACAAGTACTAACTAAATCATTTAAAGACCTCTTTTTGTAAACTTGTGCTATGAGACTTAGTTATAATCTCGTAATAGCCCATAGTTCAAACCACAAAATCTAGCAAGTTGTATGGAAGAAGCTACGAAACGACAGGTGGGATAGAAAAACTACTACTTACATAGTCTGTATGTTATCAACGAACTAGAAGTTGACATGTTGGAGAGGCCTTCGGGCTTGGGGACAACTTTCTTGCTATTTCAGACGACCCCCCTTCACTCCAGATTGTCATGGTTTGTAAATTTGTTGCATTTTTCAAAATATATTTTGCCAACATAAAGTCACTGTGAAAGCCATTAGAGCGTTTAATGTTGCAAGTTCTGAGATATGATGGAAGGCATTGCGGAACAAATTCTGGTTCCGCCCAAGGGTCCCACCAATCATCTTGCCCATATTCTTCATTCCACTTTAACCCATACTCCTCCTATAAATAGCACACGTAATAAAATTAAACATAAAAACGTTAATAAAAGATAAACCGACCATATGATTCTTAAACTACACAAACCAGATGAAGTTCGAGAATTTGAAGGTTAGGGCATTGGTGAAGCACTTGTACTACCAAATCCCATCTATTGTGGAGCTCCACGTAGGTCAAATTATGAAAGACAGCAATGTCATCATAACATTGTTGCAGCTGATTCACCTAAATTAGGTAGAAAAACAAACAATCAAATCAAGGCAAAACATCAAAAAAATACTCTATCACATTTGTGTTATGTTTGTTGTCAATCACAATCAAGTATTCAATTGAGGTCTATGAAGTACTAATACATGATACAACACAAAAACACTAGAATTAGTTTGAGAAATTGAAGTTATTTGAATGAACAATCACATGTTGACATGTCGATGTCGATACATGTAATTATCTGTAATGAAACGAACTTTGTAGTCTTTATTGTGATACAAAGTGGATGTACCTATGCAGAGTGAAACCGAGGTAGAAACTGCTTTCACCATATAACAGGAATACAAACATTGATAGATATCTGCTTTAGTCAATTTGGGAAAACTTAGCCTTTTAAACTCTTGAATGGTACAAGAGTTTCTCTCTTCCTGAGTATGGATGTATATATCAGACAATCGTAGATCCTTGAGAATTGGAGATCCGGCTAATATCAACATGAAATCTCGAAGTTCATTGAATTCAATGCGTTGCAACGAAAGAGTTTTGAGTGATGGAAATCCAAATCCAACTGAAGAAAAAGAGAAGCCTTTGACAGAGAAGCGGTGGAGGTCAAGAGTAACAAGAGTTGTGCATGTGAGAATAGGTGTTGGCAATTTGGGAAATTTCCTGTAACTATCATCATCAAGGTGATAGTGATGGTCAACATCAAGACGGAGATGAAGATGGTTAAGTCTTCTTTCGCGTTTGAGCAACAAAGTTGAGCCATTTGGTAATATTGGGAAACCCAAAATTATAAGCAAGATGAGGATGACCGTATTGAACGCATAGGTTGAAAGTGTTGATGAAATTAGAACCATTGGCTTCTCGAGAGAGCAAAACGGAGTACACAGATTCGATAAAACGGGAGTTAGATTCAATGTCATTGACTCTGATTGGGAAAAGAGAGCCATAGATGAATCCAACGCTTCGATAAAACGCGTAGCAACAGCTTCTTTGGTTGTGACCAAAGAGAGAATGCGGCAAAGGATCTCATCCGGCATACTGCTCACCCTAATGTTGATTGCTGCATTTCTCCTTCTTCTTCACGCACTGCAACCATCAACAAAGGTGAAGAACAACAGAAAATCCAAAAAGATAAATAGGAAAAATCTCAAAATCAAAACTCAACAAATTAAAAGTTCATAAGATGATGAAGAATAACCTACCAAATAATCCACTGATAAAAATTGTGAAGAAACCAAAAAGGACATACTTTTAATAAACATAAATGAAAAAGGAGGAGAAGATTATTAGTTGGGAGATGTGCAAGCGCTAAGCATTGGTAATATTGAAGTCAATTAAATATGATTAATTGGGAATTGTTTCAAAGTTATTTCGATGTTGATTTTGATTAGGGGAGCCATATTTCAACTCTTCAGCTTTTCTGTTGTATGTATGGTCGGTCATATAAAATGGCACAGATGAGTAAAGGAAAATGGAAGAATTTTAATATGGTCACATGACCAAATAAAAAGTGTTTGGTCACACATACATAAAAAAATATATGTTAAAGAATTTAAAATAGAAATAAATGTCTTAAAAGTTGTGCATTCAACTTTTTAAAGTCAAAATTTTGTACATTTCTATGAGAAACTTCTAATTTTAGATACCTTAACTTGTGCTCTAAGGGCACAAGATAACAAGACCTTTTTTTTAATAATAAGGATGAAATTGATAAAAAAAAATGATTGAATATTTTAAGGACAATCTTTTTATGTGTGTGTTTAAACAATATTGATTTGGTCTTGTGATCATAGAAGAATACCTCATTGAAAATGGGATTTCAAAAGTAGTTGAAGCACTCATGACACATCTACATGCTCATGTGACAAATTTGCCCTTCATTTAGTGTAATACCCCCCATGTAAAAATTCAGCATCGGTCATTCTATCCTTCAAATTTTAAAGAGAATGACAAAATGGTAATTGTGCATAGGACTTTAAAGGACCAAATTATATTATTTCAATGGACTACAGGAAATAAAATATGCCACTCAAAAACTTTTACGACATTTTTATTAGATATTCTGAATTGAGGAAGAGTGTAGAAAAAAAGGGTAAAAAGGTATTTTCCACTTATGGATATTTTTTATGGAGAATGTTAACTAGTGTCCCCGGAGCATTGGTTAAGCAACTAAAAAGGGTAAGATTTTATTAAAAAGTGGTGTAATAATTAGTTAGTCAAAACTAACGGTTTATATTTCCAAGACAATTGTTCTACTTTTGAATTCCTTAACCAGTGCCCCGGGCACTGGTGAACAAGACCCTTTTTTATATAAGACTAAACTCTTCTTCCTCTCCTCACTTTCCTCTTTTCTTCTCACGTACAGAACCTTCTTTCCCCTTATCTCTTCTTTCTCCCTCCCTCGTGTTCCTTCCTTCCTTCTCCAACTTTGCACACATAAACCTCCCATGTTAATATGAAGCTTTGTGAATTGTTATCAAGTCCTTGGAAGCAAGAAAATTAATGGTGAGTTCCAACTCTTCCTCCTTCTTGTCTTGGTCGTACCTCTACTCCCCAATCACTATGTCTTTGTAAATAATAAATAAATTGGAAAAAAAATTTATTGCCAATTTTTTTTCAAAAATTAAAAAAAAATAAGAAAAAAACTATAAGATTTTTTAAAAAAAATTAGAAAATATAATCATATTTTTTTCAAAATTAAAAAGATTTTAAAAAATTCTGGAATTTAATTTTTAAAATACAAAAAAAAGCAAATTTTTGAAAAAAGTTTTTTAAAATTTTTTCTAGAAATTTTTTCAATGTTTTTTAAAATTTTAATTCTGATTTATCTTAATTTTTTTCGATTTTTAAAATTTTTGGAAAAAATTCTGACTATTTTTCTGTTTTTTTATATTTCGGAAAAATCTTAATGTTTTTCCTGAATTTTTAAATTTTTGGAAAAAAATCTGAATATTTTTTGGATTTTTTTATTTTTTTAAATAATTTTTTAAAAAAATATGATGTGGAAATGTTTTTTTACACGTGGCCAATTAAAAAAAATACCAAATCAGCGCCACGTAAGCAAATTTGCTGAGTTGGATGGGGGAGGGGGTATTCTGGAAGGAAAAAAAAATTACGAGGATGCAAATCAAACTGAAAATTTTATAGGGACGAAAACCGGAAATGACATATATTACAGGGGTGAAAAACACTACTAACCATTATTCACTCTTGCAGCTTACGATCCTAAGAAGTTAAGTATTGTAAAAGCTATATTAGTGAAAACAAAGCGTGTCACTCATGAAATTAAACGTGTCAAAATTTGACACAGAGTTCATAGGCAAATCCTATTCCATTTGACAAGGTTTCGATTAAAATATCTAAAGTCATCCATAAAACCATGCTTCAGTGCAAAATCCTCAAGAGCTTATCTTTCACCTTTCAGCAAGTAACCACCAAGAAAGACTATACTGTTTCGAAAGGCCCAGATCTGCATGCAAAATAAATAAAAAATGTTGGATGTTAATTGAATTGCAGAAATTCAATAATTTTGATATTAAATTTCCCATATAAACTTGACATCCAACACAAGCACAATATAATACTTGTTTCTCTAACTTTACAAGGTGGACCATTTTTTCTCTTGGTACACCTTATATGGGGCCCTGATAACATATTACATATATATTAGATAAAATTAAACGGCCATTGATCATTGAGGGTGCGAACAATGCAGATATTAGCATTAGCCATTAGGTAATACCATAAACTATCGAGTCCTTGTTACCAGAAAAGTAAAACATGCTATCTGTTGTAAATTAGACACATCTGAAGCTAACAGAAACAGAAAAATGGACAGGGAAGTGCAAACCAGAGAAATCACTCCACAAAGTTTAAAAGATTTGAGTCACATGAGGACAACAAACTATGTCAACAAAACAGATTATTCCTTGTGCAGTTTAACTGTATGGTTATCAACAAAACCAAAGAGTTGTTGGGCCACTCAAAATATCATATGCTATCAAAAGACAGACAATGATTCCTTTAAGAAAACAACTACTTATAAAACCTTGGTATGCGCCTGTTGTCCTATGGTTATGCATGAAATCTGAGTTTAGCATACAAGTGGCAATATAAGATAAGCATTGATCTAATTACAGTCATAAACCAGCTTAATAGATATATATAAATAAGAAAGTAGACAAGTGTTAACTAAATCATTTAAAGATGGTTTTTCCTTAACTTAGTGATGCAGGGTAGAGAAACTATTACTTACATAGTCTATATGTTTTCAAAAACTGAAAATTGACATGTTGCAGAGGCCTTCAGGCATTGGGACAACTTTCTTTCTATTTTCAGCGGCTCACATTCACACTCGATTGTCATAGTTTGTAAATTTTGTGCATTTCCCAAAATATATTCTGCCAACAGAAGTTCATGTTTCCAGCCTAAAAAGTCCTGAATAATGCAAGTTGTAAAGCATGAAGAAAGGCATTGTGGAACAACTTCTGGTTCCTCCCAACTTTCTTGATCATCTTCTCCCTCCGACATTAACACGTTATACCCCTGTTAATATTAGACAGACATTAAAACAAAACATAAAGATGTGCTAAGAAAAGATAAACTGAATATGATTCTAAAAATTCAACAAACCTGACAAAGTTTGAAATTTTGAAGCTTAGGACATAGGTGGAGCACATGTATTACGGTAGACCAATAATCGTGAACCTCCAAGTGGGTCAAATTATGAAAGATATAAATGTCATCATAAGGGAGCTGTAGCCGATTCACCTAAATAATTTAAAAAGACACACAATCAAATCAGGGCAAAGTTCTCAAAAGAAAATGCATATGATTAACATTTCTGCTGTGTTTTCCATCAATGTATTGTATTCAAAATTACGGTCTATGAAACATGGACACCGGATACAACACTTATATGTGTGTAAATCATTTGAAAAACGGAATCAATGAAAAAGATCAAGTAGCATGCATCATATTCACATTAAAACGTACATCTTCATTTGTGTACAATATTGTATCGATGCTCAGAGACTCCGAATTAGTAAATGCTTTTGCCGAAAAATTACACCAAAATGCACTGATATGTGCTCTAGTCAATTTGGGAAAGCTTAAGTTTCTATACTCTTGAATGGTAAGACAATCTCTCGTATCTTGGAAGTATATATCAGACGCTTCAAGGTCCTCAAGAATCGGACATCCGGCTAGAAGATAGACAAAATCATTAACTTCTGAAAACTTAATGTATACCAAATGAAGTGATTTGAACGATGGAAGTTCAATTCCATTTTCAGAAAAAGAAAAACCCTTCACATGAAACCGACGGAGGGCGAGACTAACACAAGAAAAAGATGCTAGTGGGCAATTTGGGAAGAAAATTATTATCAGTATCGAGATGGAGAAGAAGATGGTTGAGTTTGCGTTGAACAACAAGGTTGATCCATTTAGTGACATTGGGAAAGCTGAGATGATAAGCAAGATTAGAGTTACTGTAATGAATGTGTAGGTGGAAAGTGTTGATGAAATTGGAGGCTTCTCGAGTGATTAAAACAGAAAACACAAACTTGTTGAAAGTGTAAATGGATTGAATGTCATTTAAATTGATTTCGGGGAAAATTAGATTGGAAACATGATGCCATAGATGAATCCATCTCTTTGAAAGAATGCTTGTTGCAACTGATTCTTTGGTTGTGAGAAATGAGAGAATGTGAATCAGAATATCGTCCGATAAATTGCTGATTCTATCCACCGCTGATGCTGATCTTGAAATTCTCCGTTGCGCCATTTCTTGTTCTTCAAATAATTTGCAAGAACGGTTCTTTTCTTGAGGAGGGTGAAGACTGAAGAGTAATGCTGACGTGGTGGAAAGAGAAGAAGGTAGGGATGTAATTGCGAGGGAAAACAAAGTGGATTGATTTGCTTGGGAAATGAGACATTAGGGAGGGGTAATTATAAGTGATGGAATCAGGTTTCATTAGGGAGGGTTTCATTGGGCAGTTGAGAAGAAGGTAGGGCAAGCTAATGCAGTTTTTGGAGCTGACAAACAAGCAATCAGGAATATTTCCAAGTTATATTTCAAATCTTTACCTACAAAATTAGGTAGAAAGTAGAAACTAAACATTACATTTACAGCACATACAGAGCATGCAATTCCCAAACTGTTTATCGCTATTGACAGCTAGGGAGTAGGGACAATTTCCAATTCTTTCTTCAATCAAAACTCCGGAGGCAAATATTAGAGCCAAATATGTGCCAGACTTGGTATAAAAATTAACATGCTGTCACATTTTTAATACAATCAAAAAAATATTAGAGCCAAATATGTACCAGAATCGACATAAAAATGAAGGCGCTTTAAAAATAGCCCTTCTCATCTTGAAGAAGCTTCTATTAACCTTAATCAATCTCTTTCCTTTTTTTTATCTAATTTGAAAGTGTTTAAGAGTTCAAGGACTAGTCATTAGTTCTTAACAAGGTTTTAATTGTCATTGCGATAACAGTCACGATTTCGTCACAATCTTTGATATCGCAGAGAATCACGATCAAATCCAAATGGTCTCGCCTCAATAACGGACATTTTGGCATAACGGAGACATAAAGGACCTTGATGTTGTGGCACAGTTCGCGGTCACCGACCTTTGAAATTCAGTCTGCAAGCTTCTCTCGAATCACAAATCATGTGAGTGCTGCATTTTATGAAGCAGTAGATTTACACACCTTTTCCTACCTACTAAACCACCCTTTATAAGAACTTATTATTCCTTTCCCAGCTTAACTTTCCTAGTAACCTATGAACACAAAACCAAATCTTCAAACAGATCATTTAGATCTAAGTCGTTTTCAGTGAGACAGTCAACACATTATATGCTATCAAAAGACAAACAAACTCCCTTTGAGAAAACAACTACTTAGTTAATCTAAGAACACGCCTCCTACATTGTGGTTATGCATCAGATAAGAATTTAGCATACCAGTACTAACTAAATCATTTAAAGATCATTTTTCATGAACTTGTGCAACAAGACAAAGATAGTTCAAACCAGCAGTTGCATGGTTGAAGCTAATTAAACGACAATCAGAATACAAGGCAATGAGGACAGTTTGTAGAGGCCTTCAAGCATGAGGACAGTTTTCTTTCTATTTCCTCCTTTCCATGGTCTTCAGCCCCATGGTTCAATGGTTTGTTAAATTCCTGCATTCTTCAGAAATAAGTTTGAGCATAATGCCGAACTTACCTCACGTATGCACCATAAAATTTACCCTCCAAAAATAATAAAGTGTTGAACTCCCACATCATTTCCCCACCTAATAATTCTCTCATATTTTTGGCTCTTCAAAAAAGAAAACAATATGTGGTTCGCATATTCTAAAATTTCAAAACAAGAGATACATGAGAGATCGTGGAGATCGTTGAAGACACCTCTTTTGTTCAAAGCTTCTTGTTTTGTGGGTGGTCTATCCTGCAATAGTGTCCCACCAAACACATATTTTTCGAATAAGATTTAAAGCAAGTGAAATATTTTAGACCAAGTTTTCTTAGCCGATACAGTTTATAGTAGGATTTCCCACCAAAGCCATTCGATCTGTCCAAAGTCCAAGTCTAAAGTCCTTTTTCAGTAGACCAGATTAACTATTTCCATAATTACTTTACTAGTTCAGTTTTCTGTTGAGAAAATTTATTGGCCCACTGGCTTGCTCGCCATTTCATATGAAGAACAGGAAAAAAACTTTAAATAAATCATGCTCGCCATTCCATTTGCAGAACACACAGAATGTTCAGAAAAGGTCTGCGAACTTGCAGAAAATGTTGAATAAATGGTTATGTTCGGCAACTAAAATGAAGAACAGGGGCATTTCTATCAATAATATTGAACTACGGACGGACATATCAATTTTTTTGGTGATAGGGGCAGGAAAAAGAATTCTCAACTGCTAGTCTTTAAGGTTGAAAATATCCTTTCTTCTCCTTTCTTTCTCCTTCAAGTCTCCCTCTAAGGCTTTGTTTGCGAGTTTGGAGGGGAAGGGAGGGGAAGGCTTGAGAAAAAAGGAATGAGCAAGTGGAAGAAATAGAGGAAAATGGGAGGGGAGGGTTTTAGGGGTTAACTTTTTTTCATAATACTAAACCCTCCTCATTTGCGGGAACTAAAAAATTGTATTGGAGGAGGGTTTTTTTTTTTATGTCAACTAGGAATGGAAGTTGCAAATTATTCCAAATACACGCACTACTTATTCTGAACTCAAGAACGTGTGCCCTTTTTATTTTCTTTTACTAACATTTAATTTCCTGTTATTAGATAAAGGGATAATGACAATGCTTAATGGAAATCAGCCATATGCATGTACATCAAGAACTAGTACGTGGTACAAACAAGTCAATATCTCTTCCTAAACAATAGGCATCATAGTCATTGCATATCATAGTCATTGCCTTAAAAATCTATAACAGAACTGATACATAAATATTCTCTTGGTTACCTAGGTGTCATCCTCTCCTTGTCTAATAAAATTAATTATCTTAACCATACCATTTAATGCTCACACTTTTTTTTTTGAAATAACCATACCATTTATTGCTCACACTTTTTTTTTTGAAAGAAAATTATTATTCCTATCTGTTTCCAAAATACGTTAAACTAAAATAGGGCATCCGTTAAATTACTTGTAGCTTTAACTTGACCAAATATCAAAAGAAATTATAAAGAGATGCTATCACTTAAATACTCTCGGACATAAATTATTGTATGTCAAATTAAGATATTAGGTAAGATAAAAAATATCCGGGTCTTAGATCACCAAATGGTTGTACATTTATTAGCATTTCTCTTAGAAGAAATGACTAAAAATAAGTGGCAGTACACAAGCACAAATAAAATAAGGGCACTTCTATAGTGCAGTCATAAAACTGACTTTTTTGAAAAAGTTATTTTGTTTAATAAATAATATAACTTTGATGCTATGTCAGAAGGAGAGTTTGCCTTCGTCATACTTTTCTGGTGTTCATTCCATGGTGTTCTTTAGAAAGTTGAAAACTTGGTTGTTGCTGCTGCTGCCAACTAGCACATGACTTATCTTTTATGAAACCTGTTTCTGGTTTAGCCTCAATTTACTTATATGAAATTGAAACAGCATACCAAGTGAAACATAATGATTTAGCTGCATATTTTACATCCCAAGGCACGGAACAGAACTAGTGTCGCTTGCATCAAATAGAACTAGAGCATAAACAAATTGCAGGAATATACCAACCATATTTCTAAAAATTAAGTGAATTGTGTGTCCTAGCGGTGAAGCTAGTATGAATAAAAAATACTACTATAAGCAACAACATTTTAATTAAGTGAACAACTTTCTGCTAAGAACAAACGACCATAAACAACAAGATCTGTCATAACCTCCCACATCCATGAAAGTGCCGTTGAAAGCCTTTTTTATTGGTCATAGGGTTAACTTCACCAGAAAAGTCATTCTCACGACTTCACCATAGAATTTTCCATAAAATAAATAAGCACTCAATTGAAGGCGCTTTCTTCCAACACAGTTTGAGATGAACCACATAAGCAAAAGCAATGAGAAGAAGTCTCTGACTATAACTTTCTTATAAGTAAAAGCACAAGCAAAAGAAATAAGCACTCAATTGAGGATTGTTATGTGTGTCATTACCTTATCTACCACTTGAATTTCGCTAGACTAATGAGGGATCTTAATTCCTAATTCCTATGATTGTATAATCAAGATACACTTATGATAGAATTTCAACTGCAAAGTGGATAGACTCTGATAACTAAGAGCCTTGTTCACTAAAATCAACGGTAGAGTGAGGCACAAGAATGAGAATACTATTATGTTGGAAAATTGAAAGCTGGTTCAATTGAAATCCAAAGACAATTTGCATAAGAGATTCGGTTACTCAATGGACAATAGAAGAATCAATAACAGAGGTAGGGGTTATCCCATTTCCTGTAACACTTTTAAAATCTAAAGATTCAAGATCCAAGAACATGTTTTGACTGCATTTTTCAAACTGTCCATCTATAACAAGACTTTGAACATGGCAGCAGGAGCAGTTGAGAACATATTTGATGTACTTGAATCAGGAAAGGCTATGGAATCAAGAGAAAATGTTGCAGCAGAAATATTTATAAATATATAGCTTATCTATGATAGATGATTGTAAAGTTGGGGTGCAGACGCGAAATCAAAGAAATTCAAGGAGGACCTTGTTTAATTTGACATGTGATGATTTGGGTGATTTAGAGAGAGTGTAACGATAGGACTTATGACGATAAAGGTAATGAGGTCAATAATATTGTTGAAGTGATTAAGGTCTTGTCGTCGCATTGGAGTATGAGTCGCCTAAAGATTGCATCCTGCCTGTGCTATCCGTTTTATTAGTTGTGTTGGAACCCGAAAAATTGAGTTTTAAAATAAGAGGCTAGTGGTGTTTTTTGGTGAATGGCAGCAGTGAGGTTTTGGTTTTTGACAGTGGCCCTGTTTGGTGTCACGGTGTCAGTAGTGAGCGTTTGTTATGTTTCTCTTCTGCATGAATTAGTTCAAATGGTAAAAAAAAAAATTAACCTCGTAAGTATTATTACTCTATTTTTATATGCTTTTTTTATTAAATTATAATTAAAATGAAAACGGTATATTTTTAATGAAGATTATAAGGCTCCTCAGATACAAAATCTGTAAACACATACACGGTTACAATGCCAAAAATATATGAGCAATTATATCAAAAACAGCATCCATTTAAAAAAGATTGTATTTTCAAGACAAAGTTTCTATTAATGGATTTCATAGCCAATGCCTTTAAGGCACGTGTTAGCAAAACTCAATTCATCTTTCAAAATTTCTACAATATCACCCCTGAAAATTATTCCATTTATGCTTGTCCAGATAGTTTGTGCCTCAAGCCTTAACCCCGTGAAAATTTCAGTACCAATTTGAAAAATTATTGATTCTGTAAAATCAATAAAGATTGAAGACTTATTTAATTTCAAACTTGAACAATGCGCATGAGAACTAGCAAAAAGTTTCCCTGTAGTCAAGGTGTTGGGGTGAAAGGAACTTATCAGATGGATTAAGGTAGGTGGCTCTGCAGTAACGTTGCAGAGGTGAGTCATGACAGAAACAAACTCTTGACGCATGTGGTCGACAGTGACAGGTTTGTTAGTCCGCGAGTTTCTTTCAGTGCGTCAGCCACCTGTTCGTGCGTTTTATGTGAAAATATATTCACACCATATATTCTCTTGGAAGTGCTCTGTCATGCAATAGTCTCCAATCAAACACATTCTTATGATTAGAATCCAAATAAGATTCAAGGCAAGTGAAAGATTAGAATTTGCAGAATCCAAGTTTACTTGCCGCTGACCTGAAATTTACTAGTTCCAAATTCAAGTTTGCTTGCTTCGCTTTAGTTTAGACCAAATTAACAATTTGCAGAATTGCTTCCACCGCATATGTGATCGTGAGTAATTGCCTTATTGCCACTTGGATTGCGCTAGACTTTATATAGGGGATCTCGTGATTGTATCATCAGGGCACAATTATGTTGGAATTTCAATTGCAGAGTGGATAAACTCTGGTGACCACACTTGTCCTAAAAGTAAACAAAGACTAATTCACACAAAACTATGCATTAAAGATCCTTCTTTGCCAATGGTGCTAGGAAAATAATGTTTCAGTGAATGAGGCAACCACTAACAACAAACAGTAGCACCAAGAGGCACAAGAATGAGAATGCTATTTCTCGTTGGAAAATTAGCAAATGGTTCAATTGATATCCAATGACAATGGGCATACGAGATTCGGTTACTCGCAACAACTGAAATGGACAATAGAATAATCAATAGCAGAAGTAGGGGCTATTTCATTTCTTGTAAACTTTTAAAATCTAAAAGATTCAAGAATCCAGCCCCAGGAACATGTTTTGACGGAGTTTTTCAAACTATCTATCTATAACAAGATTTTGATCATGGCAGCTGGAGTATTTCACAACATATTTGAAGTACATGAATCAGGAATGAGTATGGAAGCAAGAAAAAATGTTGTAGCAGAAATATATAGATTATCTATGATAAATGATTGTAAAGTGCAAATTGGAGCAAGTTCTAAAGCAATGCTTTCTCTAGTTGGACTGTTAAAAGAAAGTACATCAATTGGTATAAGAGATACTGATACTGCATTATTCACTTTTGCAGCTTATGATCCTAAAAAGTTATGTATTGTAAAAGCTATATTAGTGAAAACACATTGCTTCTCATGAAATTGAACAAGTCAAAATTTGATACGAGTGAAGAAGCAAATCCTATTCCATTTGACAAGATTTTGATAAAAATATCTAAAATTATCCATAAAACCATGCTTCAGTGCAAAATCCTCAAGAGCTTATCTTTCACCTTTCAACAAGCAACCACCAAGAAAGACTGTATTGTTTCCAAAGGCCCAGATCTGCATGCAAAATAAAAACAAAATGTTAGATGTTAATTAAATTGCAGAAATTCAATAATTTTGATGTTAAATTTCCCAAATAAACTAGACATCCAACACAAACACAATATAATACTTGTTTCTCTAACTTTACAATTGTTCGGCGATTAAAGTAAAAACATAGTGATGTTACTTGGACAACATAAATATATATATAGGTGGACCATTTTTTATCTTGGTACACCTTATATGGGGCCCTGATAACATGCTACATATATATATTAGACAAAAGTAAATGACCATTGATCATTGAGGGTGAGAACAATGCAGATATTAGCATTAGCCATTAGGTAATACCATAATAAACTATCAAGTCCTAGTGACTAGAAAAGTGAAACATACTATCTGTTGTAAATTAGACACATCTGAAGCTAACAGAGTCAGAAAAATGAAGAGGAAAGTGGAAACCGGAGGAACCACTCCACAAAGTTTAAAAGATTTGAGTCACATGTGGGACAACAAACTATGTCAACAAAACAGATTATTCCTTGTGCAGTTTAACTGTATGGTTATCAACAAAACCAAAGAGTTGCTGGGCCACTCAAAACATCATATGATATCAAAAGACAGACAATGATTCCTTTAAGAAAACAACTACTTATAAAACCTTGGTGTGCGCCTGTTGCCCTATGGTTATGCATCAAATCTGAGTTAGCATACAAGTGGCCATAAAATGGATAAGCATTGATCTAATTATAGTCATAAACAAGTTTAATAGATATATATAAATAAGCAGGTAGACAAGTATTAACTAAATTATTTAAAGATGGTTTTTCCTTAACTTATGCAGCAGGACAAAGTCATGACATTAAGAATAGCTCATAGTTCAAAGTTCAAACCACTAAATCAAGCAACAAAAGCGGGGTAGAGAAACTACAACTTACATAGACTATATGTTTTCAAAAACTGAAAGTTGACATGTTGCAGAGACCTTCGGGCATTGGGATAGCTTTCTTTTTATTTTCAGCGGCTCACTTTCGCACTCGATTGTCATAGTTTGTAAATTTTGTGACTTTCTCAATATATATTCTGCCAACAGAAGCTCATGTTTCCGGTCTAAAAAGTCCTCAATAATGCAAGTTGTAAAGTATGAAGAAAGGCATTGTGGAAAAAATTCTGGTTCCTCCCAACTTTCTTGATCATCTTCTCCATCAGATATTAACACGTTAAACTCCTATTAATATTAGACATTCATTAAAACAAAACATAAAGATGTGCTAAGAAAAGATAAACTGAATATGATTCTTAGAACTCAACAAAACATAAAGATGTGCTAAGAAAAGATAAACTGAATATGATTCTAAAAACTCAACAAACCTGACAAAGTTTGAGATTTTGAAGCTTAGGACATAGGTGGAGCACATGTATTACCGAAAACCAGTAATCGTGAACCTCCAAGTGGGTCAAATTATGAAAGATATAAATGTCATCATAAGGGCGCTGTAGCCGATTCACCTAAATAATGTAAAAAGACACTATCAAATCAGGGCAAAGTTCTCAAAAGAAAATGCATATGATTAACATTATATTCACATTAAAGTGGACCTCTTCATTTGTGTACAATATTGTATCGATGCTCAGAGACTCTGAGTTAGAAAATGCTTTGGCCGGAAAATTAAACCAAAATGCCATGGTATGTGCTCTAGTTAATTTGGGAAAGCTTAAGTTTTTATACTCTTGAATGGTAAGATAATCTGTCGCATCATAGAAGTTAATATCAGCCGCTTCAAGATCCTCAAGAATTGGAGATCCGGCAAGAAGCAACACAAAATCATTAACTTGTGGGAACATAATGGATTCCAAATGAAGTGATCTAAGCGAGGGAAGTTGAATTCCATTTACAGAAAAAGAATAACCCTTTACACGGAACCAACAGAGATGGAGACTAACAAGGGTTGTGCAGGTGAAGATGGTAGTGGGCAATTTGGGAAGAAAATTTTTATGATCAGTATTGAGATGAAGATGAAGATGGTTGAGTTTGCGTTGAACAACAAGGTTGATCCATTTAGTTACATTGGGAAAGCTGAGATGATAAGCAAGATTAAGGTTACCGTAACGAAAGTGTAGGTGGAAAGTGTTGATGAAATTGGTGTCACGAGCGAGTAAAAAGGAAAACACAAACTCGTTGAAAGTGTAAATGGATTGAATGTCATTTACTTTGATGTTAGGGAAAATGAGATTAGGAACATGATACCATAAACTATTTGTAAAAAACATCAAAATTGTTATAGCATTTAGATATAATAATTATTTAAAAAAAACATTCAGATATTATGACAAATAGACTATTTGTAAAAACTATCAAAATTGTTACAACGTTAAGATAGTAAATATTTTTGAACTTTTCTTTGCCTTTTTGACCCTTTCATAACATTTTATTGACTTCTCCATGCTCGTGTTACCCTTTGGATTAAACTGTATTCTTATTTACTTTTGGAAGTGAGGAGAAGATAAGGGAGTGAAAGGAACTATAGAGTGTGAAAAAAATAATCTCTTTGCTAGATATTACTGCGATGCTCAAAGAACCCATTAATTCTTTGCAATTTCTACACTTGATGGAATACATGGAATGGTTTCATGCCAGAATGAAAATTTACACATTAATTAAAATTGGTCGAAAGCTTCTTCCTTGGTCTGCCCAAAACTTTTGAAACATCATTAAGCTGTATATTCCTTGCATGGCTTGCTGATCCTTCATTAGGCAACATCTTCATATCATTGAAATGTAATATCATTGGCTTGCGGATCCTTCATTAGTCAACATCTTCATATCATTGAAATGTAATATCATTGAGAAAAACAAAAGATTTCACTGCGGAAATCACTGCCAAATGAAGCTGCACAGAACACAGCGATAAAACAAGTATTAGATATTAACTAAAGCAAGTCAAGTAACCAGAACTCAATGAATTTAGCATAGTGAACCAAAGAATTTGAATCATCTGGTGCAACAACTAATGCCTTTAAAGATAATTAGAAACTACTCATGTCTTCTTCAATTTCAAAATAAAGAACAAGAGTAAAGTGCAACAACATGCCAACAGTTGTCCTTCACAAAGATACCACATTTGAAACCAAAAAGTGTATCGGAATCAAAAGAACCAAACCCTGGGTCTAAACACCATCCTATAATGCACAAAATTACTCCAAAACTCTAATTTGAAAAGAAAACTGCAAGGTTCTGGAACCAAGGAGATTATAATCTAGTGCCACGGGTGGTGTTCCTCAAAAGAATTCAAAACCATGGTTAGCCTTGTTGCTACGTTGGAAATAAAGAAGAAGTTGGAATTAGTTCTTTCACTTTGACTTTTA
>Ga0315914_1001522_pt1 | contig 34761 bp, 21 predicted proteins | sample MpolenodulesMG_FD_203920 | JGI IMG/M metagenome (GOLD analysis project Ga0315914, IMG submission 203920) | Medicago polymorpha root nodule microbial communities from Los Angeles, California, United States - elongated nodules | ecosystem: Host-associated > Plants > Roots > Nodule | place: USA...
AACGAGGAAACGAGTCCCAGGAACGACATCAAATTTATAAATTAGTATGTCTTAATTTTATAATTTTTTCTTATAATTTGGATAAAAACATCAAACTTTTGCTTATTATAGCGATCGATATATTTTAATATTTTAATTATATTATATAATATAATTTCACAATAATCGCCTATTTGACAATTTCACACAAATTAAAAAATTATAAATGTAAGAGAAAAATAGTATTATTAATATATTACTCTAATTAAATATTGATGTATGTCTAGAAGTCCTAGCTCAACTGGCAAATGTAGAAATTGCAAGGTCGGACGTCGTGGCCCGGAATGTTCTAGAAGCAGATGTATGATTAATTATAAGCTGATTTTAAACTTTAGTTTATCGTTAGATATTTATGCACTTGTTTTATCTTGGACCAGAATGTTCTGGAAGCAGATGTATAATTAATATTGAATGAAATAATAAAGCAATATTAATGATTAAGTTAGGATCAGAGAACTCTAGATTAATTTGGTTGTGATTAATTAGGACTAGAATATTCTGGAGAGATTAATAAATATTAATATGATTGCGATAGTTTGTGCATATAGTGTAACTTAAATAAAGAGAGAAAGGAAAGAAGAATAACACAGGAGATTTATCCTGGTTCACCAAACCCGGCTACTTCCAGTCCCCAAGCCAGTTCCTGCTAACAGAAACTTCTGACTAGCACTATAAGATCTTAATCACACCAGATTATTCCATTACACCCTGTATTATCAACCTCATATGGCTTCTACAATTCTTTGCTTTTGCACAAGAAAGGTTGGAACAATTCTTTCTCAAACTATTGTAACGAATAGACTTGAGAACTAAATTACAATTTGTAAGATGAAGGGATTTGTTGGATCAAAATTTCTCAACACATGTTTATGATTTAAATAAACAAACTCAAAAGATTATGATCCAATGATATAGTGAGGGAGCTTGGAGTTTGTTGTTTGTGAAGAGTTTTTGAGAGTAGTGATGATTTCACTTGAGAGATGATTCTTTGTTGTAAAAACTCTTGCTATTTCCATTCAAGTGTTCCTCTATTTATAGAAGATGTGAAACTTGGTGATCACTTCACAAAATAGTTGTTGGAACACGTTTTCCTATGTAGCATTTTCTTTCTTTAGTTGTTTGGAGAGAAAGCATGAAATTTTGCACTTGAAGAACGTTCTGGAATTTCCAACTAGCATAAAGAAGAAGTTCAGACGTGATTGCAAGTTGTAATAAGTTGTTCTCTTAGATTGTAGAAGCTTGGAGGCCACTTATGATGATGTAATCATGATGTCATTGCATCATGTCATATGATGATGTCTTTGATGATGTCATATGGTAGTAACTTTGGTGACATATTCCTTAATGGACTTTGCTTCAAATGGATCAAAAATCATTAAGGCCCAAGACAAATTCTTGTATTGAATTTATGTCATGCTTTCTATTTTGATGACTTGTCTTTTGATGTAAATTATTTATTTGCTTTGTGAATAGTGACCAAAACGTTCTCCAGAACATTCTCACAAAACACATTAGTGGATAACAAAATAATAATTGTAATATTTTTATTATCTTTTAAAACATCAAATAAGGATGTTTTCTTCACTTTGTATGACCATAATGATATTTGTGGGAACATGAGAAACTTTACTCAAAGTCAAAATTCCTTTGATTGATTTCTATTCTCCAAATCATATCTTGAATAGTGATGGAATATTCTTGGACCATCATAAGTCTTTTATGATAGAATCTCCAAGCATATGATCATGAATTTTCTTCTTTGATATTTCTCTAATCAATATCATTAATGAATGACTTAATAAATAATTCATTCATGAATTGGTTTCTCTTCAAAGTTGATTCTAATCATTTTGATGAAATGATGAGAATTATTTCGAGTGTAATATGCATCCTCATCATGAGAACATTATTTTATCGGATTTGATAATGTTCTCTTCTATATGAGATGACAATACATTCTCGGTTAATTAACCTTGAATTATTTTGTTGTTGATGCGATTTATCTCATAATTTCTCTTTGTGATTGTACACAATGTTTCTTGTCCATTGAGTATCTTTGAGATGTTTTAGTTTAGGCATGCATGTAATCATGAAGGTACATTCATTCATTCTCTTGAATGAAACGTTTGTGCATTTTCCTTAAACTCTTTTAGAAGCTATTTGAAGATCATTCATTTCAAATATTAACCCTTTATTCCTCGAATCTTTAAGGCTTTGTTGAAAACCATGTGGTGACGAGGATAATTCAATTGATCATAAAATTCATCTTCTTGTTAAATCTTCAATCAACACTCATTTGATTCAAACAATATTCTTTTTATATCTTCTTTGATCTTGTGATACTACTGTTTTGGTGTTCTTAGAATGAGTATATATATGCACTTGTTAGAGACTTCTTTCTTGTCAACTTCTGTGAAAAGGCTTAAGTGCAAACATCAGTAGATCATCATTCATAAAACTTAGTGTTTATTCCATAAGGTTTGTTAACATTAAAACATTCATCAAAAAGATTTTTGTTTCAACAACCATGACCTGAAGGCAATTGTTTAAATCGAGTTTGAGCAGGTGAAGTAATGGCACGACAAAAAGCAGCCGCCATTGTAAACAAGTGAAAACGGAAAAAATTGACGTGAAGACGAAATAGAAAGAGAATGCTTGATACCGTGAGAGATCCCGAATGCGGTGTCAAGAGATCCTTGCTTTTCTCGCTAGTCTCTCACCGTCGGATGGTGTTTTTTGCTATTTTCCACTGGTTCACTTATTTGCTCTTATTTTTTATTTTTTGTCAAAAGACTTATTTGCTCTTAAATTAAATGGATTCTACTCTTTACCCAACATATTTTGCTCACGCCCAACTAAAATACCGAAAATACTCATGCGTGAGTTAACTCACGCGGGTGTTAAATATGCGCAACTTAGCTCTCGCTATGTGAGTTAACTCACGCTACATTCTGTTTTAAAGACAGGCAAAACCTCATTTCCTTATTTCTCATCTAAAATCTCCAAAATCTCTCTCAAATCACCCAAATCCAAAATTCCTTCAAGTTCAAATCAAACAACACTCCATTAACAAGTAAGTTTTCATAATCAAACACCATTAAACTTTTATATTTATATGTTAGATTTTTTCTCTTAAATTAGAAATTTTTACATTTAGGGTTTGTTTAAATTTTGGTTTTTTTCCAAGAAATCATACAATGTTTACATGAAAATGACTTGTGTTGCTTAAATGTTTAGATGTTTGCATGTTTATGTTGTAGTTATGAGTTTTAGGGTTTATGTTTATTTTGCACTCCAAGTGTTTGATGAAATGTTTGAATGAGTTTTGCATTGATTGTTTAATTTTTTATGGTGTAGGTAGGTTTGAAACAATAACCGATTTGTTCAGTGTTAGCATACGCTTCAACGATAGAAACCCTCAGATGTTCAAGGTTCGGTACATTAATGTCACGTTAAGATGTCTCAAGGATCAACTGGATGAAATCAACCAAGGAATCAACCCTGGAGACACAAGGAGTGTGGAATACATTTGGTATGAACATCCAACGTTGGACGACGGGAGAATAACGTTCAGTCGGCTAGAATTAAAGAACGACGACGTGAGGAGCATGTTCTCAATTTTTTGGCAGCATAGCATGGTTCCGTTTATCGATATGTTTTTCATGTTGCTGAGATCAACTGAAGATATTCTCAACAATTTGATTCCGCCAGAAGATCGTGATTAGGTAGGGAATGCACCTTCCAACTACAACAATTGTCGTACCTCTGAAATTGGATAAGGTCAAATCTGTTAAATACAGCTCTCAAGCATTCACCCGGAAGTTTTATTGTTCCTTTCAAAAATTAGGTAGTGATTTGCAAGCCCCTTTGAAAACAACATGTATTATGCATAATCAACTATATAAGTTATGATATCGAATTCCCTCGTATAAGATGAGTGTCATGGAATGCACTTCATTCTTTATGTGATGACTCGTCTTATACGAGGGAATTCGATGTGATAACATATATAATTGATTCTGCATAATACATGTTGTTTTCAAAGGGGCTTGCAAATCACTACCTAATTTTTGAAATGAACAATAGAACTTCTGGGTGAATGTTTGAGAGTTGTTGTTTAACAGGTTTGACCTTATCCAATTTCAGAGGTAAGACATATTTAGGAAGAATGTAATGTAACGTAAATGAAATTAAAACTAAATACAGTTGTGTATTTTTTGAATTGATTATGTGTACTTGTGACTTTATTTTTTACATTTATTTTTTGAATTGATTTTGAATTTATTTAATACGCAACTTTATTCGAATTTATTCAATACACAACTTTATTCGAATTTATTTAATACGCTACTTTATTCGAATTTATTTATTCACTATGCAATTTTTATTTGAATTCACGCTGAGTATAATTAGTCTTTATTCGAATTTATTTATTTAATACACAACTTTTATTTGATTTCACTTTATTCAAATTTATTTATTCAATACACAATCGTAAAATAAATGCAAATATAAACAAAAATAACAGGCATAACATCTCATTTTATTAATAATTCTGATTACATTTACAATGGGGTAAAACTAAATCTGCATAAAAAAGAACGCAAGAAAATCAGCTTACCTGGGATAAAACTAAATCCCCCAAGTAGGTTATTCAACCTTCTTGGGGTAAAACTACATCTACTTCATTTTACCCCAACAAGGCTGCTCACCAATCATCTCAAACTCAAAAGAACCTCTTGAGTTCTTCAAAGATGCCTATTTCTATGAAAGGCTAATGATGGAAAAATAACATTGTTGTTGTAGAAGGAAGAGGAGGGAGGAGAGTGAGAAGGAGAGAATGTGAAAAATCGTGTGAGAAATGGTGAAGAAGAGGAGGGTATTTATAGGTGGTTTAAGGCATAGCACTTAATGAGGTCAAAAAACGTGAAAAAACTTTAAAAAAAAGTGTAAAAACCATTAAAATACATTGATCACGGTCCAAAATACGTGTTCTTTGTGTTCATAACCACCGGTCATCCTGCGTGAGTTAACTCACGCCACCGATTAAAGATGCGTGAGTTAACTCACGTTGCATGCATGGGGAGCGTGAGTTAACTCACGCATAGGTAAAACCGTCATTTTATTGGGAATGGCCAAAAAAAAATGATGGGTAAAGAGCATAATTCTCCAGATTATCAAAATCTTCTTTCACTCCTTGAAACGAGAAAGTTAAAAAAAGGATTTCATGAATATTATTTAAGTTTGAATTGACATGAAATTAACTTAATGCCGTGACTTGTACCATACCATTGATTTGATATTCACACTCCATCCTAAAAGGGTGCTGCCAAAATTGCAAGCATGTAAATGAACTAATAATATAAAAAAGGCTTATTCAATCACCCAGTCCCTTAACTTATTTGATTGTCTCAATTTGATCTCTTAACTATAATTTGTACTAATTTGGTCCCCTATGTTTTGCTCTGTTACTAGTTTTAGTCATTTGCGTTAGTTTCTCTCAAAAAACCGTTAACAGAAATGACTAAAACTAGTAACGGAGTAACACATAGGGGATCAAATTGGTACATAAGTTAACGCTTTTTTGAGAGAAACTAACAGAAAGGACTAAAACTAGTAACAGAGCAAACATAGGGGGCCAAATTGGTACAAATTATAGTTAGGGGACCAAATTGAGACAATCAATTAAGTTAAAGGACCGGGTGTAGGGGTGTAAGTGGTTCGGACAAAACCGATGAAACCGAAAATTCAAACCGAACCAAACCGAAAAAGTATCCGACCTTGTTGGGTTCGGTTAAAAACCGAACCGAACCAATCTAAACCGATCTAGTTTGGTTTGGTTCTCGGTTTTTTATTTTGAGATCCAATGAACCGAACCGATGCTAACCTCACTCCCCATTTTTGTTATCTCTTCTCACACACACTATGATTAAACTCAAAATTACACTCCGAACATAAAGTTATCCTTAATCCATTCACTTTCTCCCATATCATCTCATCTCATCACTCATAGTGTATTTCATTTAAACTAAAAAAGAACACTAGTCTTCAGTCACACATAACCCATCATTCTTCATCCCCGCTAGGATCGTCCATCTCTTGTTAGTTTTTTCATGTTAGTTATACAAAATAGTTTGAAAAACAGAGAATACGGAAAACTAAGTTCTATGAAATATTTGAGTATGTTGTATGCATGAAATACAAATTTGTGAAAATATGAATTTTTTAATTGTATTTTCAAACAAACCGATCAGCCGAACCGATTCAAACCAAACCAAACCAACTAATTTGGTTCGGTTTCTTTTTTAAAAAAATAGTAAAAACCGAACCAAACCAAACCGATGAAGATTTCATTGGTTCGGATATTTTTTAACAAAAAACCGATCCAAACTAAACCGTTACACCCCTAACCGGGTGATTGAATAAGCCTATAAAGAATGAGCAATTACTAATTTAGTTCTTAAAATTATATGATCAGAGATTTTATTTTTTGTAACAAAAAAAGAAAGACAATTTTATCTATAAATTTACTAATTTCAAAATTATCGTTCATACGTCTCCAAAAAAAAAATGATCGTTTAATAATTTCAAGATTATATTGAGTAGATCAAAAGAATTAGTACTTAGCATGATAAAATTTTAACTTTAGAATTTTTTTTCTATTTTTTTATTGATTTACAAAATTAAACTTCTTAGCCGAACTTAATTAGCCAATCGCTCTTATTAAAAATAAACAAAGCTGCAAGACCAATGCATGTACTGCCTCCAAGTTGCTCATAAGAGACAGCCTCTAACAAATTGAGGTTTATTGTTTAATGAATAACCTATATGCCAAATCAAACACCGGAAAAATCACTCTAATCAAACAAACTTTACTTGGTCAATCTCATAAACTAATTAAACGTCATCAATAATATTACTAATCTAGATGGTGTGTGTGTGTGTGATAGTTCGGTTTCAATTTTTGCAATATTTTTTTACGACATCCAAACTAAAACAAACCAATGAAGAATAAGTTAAAAAAAAAATTAAAAATGAAGGAAGTTATAATCTAAAAGAAAATTAACTTATTTTTTGTCAATTGCTATAAATATTTTATACTGTTGTAAAAAGTACGCGATCTAAAATATACAACGTGTTTTTTTAAAATACGTTGTCAATATAGTGTTGTATAAAAGTTTGATTCGGATGTTGCATGACTTTAACTTTGTTGCCAGAGACAATACATAATATATGAATGGGTCAGGTTCAAATCTCGAACACCTCACTCCTCTACGTTTAAAATGTGTGAGCTTTAACTACTAGCGTACTTGACGGCCAAAAAAAATGTTTGATTTGGATGTTTCCTTAAAAAAAAAAATTGATTCGGATTTTGTTATAATTTTAAATGATGTGAAATTATACTCAAATCAATATATGTTGGGTTTGTTTGATTTAGTTTCATTTGGACCCTTATTTAGAAGTTTATCCGGCATGGCGTCTACTCAATTTTGTAAGCATCCTCAAATATAGATTACTCTCTAATAATGTTTCCACGTTGTACTATATGATTATATAAATGAGTGTGTTGCCAAAGTCAAAGTTGTAGCAATTAATTAACAAATTATTAAGCTTAATTAGTCATTATTACGTAATAGGAATTCTTGGCTTATATGCCGTCCCAGGAATAGACATGCAAGTATGAGTATATGCTATGTAAGGTTAACATCAAGTGATCTAAAATTGAAATCACCAAAAGAAGTGTCATAGAATTTGTAGTTTAATTTGTGGAAAACAACATTGTAAAGTTGCAATGGTTGATGGAAGAAATGCATCTGCACAACATATGTTGGTGGGATTTATTGCAGGCATTTCAACAGTTATGGCATTGGCCTTATTGTTCTACCTCTTTTGGAAAAGGATCATTCCATTTCTTAAGCAACCTAAGGCTTTGGAAGGTTAGTAAGTCGGTGGTTATGTTAGTTTTCAGAGATCGATCCCTGAATCTCAAACTTATATCTCTTCATGTGTCTCTTAGTTCACCAACTGAGCTACCTACTCTGGACGATGGATTTGTACAATTTAATTTGTTATTTCATTTACCTAATTTGTTACGTCTTTGGATTTTTTTTCTCTTGATGCAGGAAAGGAGTATAAAAGCGCGAAATACGACAAAATATCTTTAAGGTGTTTTACTATTGAGGAACTAGAGAGAGCTACCAAAAATTTCAGCCAAGATTGCTTATTGGGTTCTGGTGCATTTTGTAATGTCTACAAAGGAACTTTTGAGTTAGAAGGAATACTAGCCATAAAGAGACCTCATTCTGAATCATTCTTAAGTGTTGAGGAATTCAGAAATGGTCAGCCTCAAAAATGATATACATGCTTGCTTTACTCCTCGGAACTCTCACAAAATTTATATTTTTGTTTTTAGCCACTACAAATTACAAAATTACATATTTGAAACCAAAAGCTTGTGGTTTTGGAATTAGTCGAACTAAAGTGGATACATCGACTAAAACCAAAATTCGAGATGATTAAAGAGACTAAAAATATATATAACCCTTCAATTTAACGTACTTGAGGCTTTTCTTTGTTCTTGGCAGAAGTTAGGCTTCTTTCAGCAGTAAAGCACAAGAATCTTATTGGTCTGGTTGGATATTGTGAAGAACCAGGTAACAACTATACCAAAGGAAAAAAGTTCTCTTTTTTAGTTGTGCTTTAAAAAATCATTGTGTATGCTATTTTTTGCAAAAGAATGTTGCTTTGGTAACTTTGGTAGCTTGAATTATTCTTGTACTGGATTTGTTCCATCAAAATTTCATGCTAAAATGGACTAATTGTGTTTTGATCAGAACGAGATGGAGCAAAAATACTAGTCTATGAATATGTACCAAACGGTTCCCTCTTGGAATACATGATGGGTAAGTTGACTGAAATTTCTTCTTAAAGTATATTAATACTATATTGCTATACTAGTAATTGTTAAGGAACCAATAGTCTTAAAACTAAGCTATTATGTGAAGGCAACAAGAATTAAAACATAAACAACTTGGTAAAAAAGAATTTGACACACATTAAGAAATAAACAGTACTAATACATTTAAAACTATGAAATTCTGGTTGTGGTTGTGATTGTCGTATCATTGTGATCTCGATGTTGCAAAAAACATCGTAGACAAATACAACCAATGAATTCGCAACTACGGTAACAATGTGGTTGCATTTGCATAGACCTCTAAAATATTTACCGTGCAGATCACAATTTGAAACCATATCGCCTCTTATCAAACACTGCTGATGAATATTGACTTTTGTAGGAAACAGAAGGAGAAGCTTAACTTGGAAGCAAAGAATAAACGTAGCAATTGGAGCAGCTAAAGGTTTTTTTTTTTTTAAATGATGCTTCAAGTTCATTTAACAAGAAATCATTTGATTAGCATAGATTTGTTTGGTAAATTTTATAGGCATAGCTTATTTGCATGAAAAGGTGAAGCCAAGCATAATCCATCGTGACATCAAACCTAGTAACATACTATTAGGAGAAGGTTTTGAGGCCAAGGTTTCAGATTTTGGGCTGGTAAAATCAGGTCCTACTGGTGATCAATCACATGTCAGTAGCCAAATCAAAGGGACACCAGGGTACCTTGACCCTGCATATTGTTCAAGCTGCCATTTGACCAAATTCAGTGATGTGTATAGCTTTGGTGTCATACTTTTGCAACTTATTTCAGCTAGACCTGCAGTGGATAATGCTGAAAACCCAAGTAACCAACATATTATTGATTGGGTAAGTAATGTAAAAAACCCTCAATCTTTACTATATCTAATCACTAAAGATTTGCATTTTTCCTTGAGAAGAATATATTGTTAGTCCATTATAAACTATCATTATATAACTTGGTATGTCTTGCAGGCAAGACCTAGCATAGAGAAAGGTAACATTGCAGAAATCATGGACGCAAATCTATTTTGTCAGAGTGAGGCATGCAATATGGAAGTTATGTTAAAGGTGGGGCAACTTGGTATAAGATGTGTGGCTCAAGAACCAAAACATCGCCCCACAATGACCCAAGTTTGTAAAGAACTAGAACATGCCCTCTACTCAGATGATAGCTTCACTAACAAGGATTCAGAAACCCTTGGATCGGTGGAACACTATGATTTTTCACAGGGCTTTGTGAGCATAGAAGGTGTTGGACTTGAGAAATTTCATATTGATATGGACAGCTTCTCCTTTAAGAGCATAAACTTAAGGTGTCTAGAAAATAATAGCATTAGTATTGACATTGACAAGAACAATTTGACAAGAAATCAATAGAAGTTAAGATGTTTAATGAATTACAATTATCACCCTTTTTCTATCTTTCAATTCAAGAATCCAAGATAATGCAATAGCCTCAACGTTGGTAAGTGTATGTTTGTATTGGCATTGAATTTGGCAAAATTTCTCAGTGTGAAAACCATTATGACTCAATAATTCTGTTGAAACTCTAAAGTATAGTAGTTATTTTTTATTAAAATTGCAATAGCTAATGTGATTGATCCAATCTTTAGCACGCATTATTGTCGGTAGTGGACAAAAGAACTAAAATGAGTTAATGCTTTCAATCAAAAAATAAACTAATATGAAGAGAAAGACACTTTTAGAGATCATGACAACACAAATGATCATTTTCAGTGATTAAACCGCATAAGTAAATGACAAATTATATCACTATCTAACTGGACTCATTTGTTCAAAATTGTACATGAAGACACCATTATTTTTGTACCTAACTTACCAGTCCAACGCACATGCTGCAGCACCCTATTCCCAAACACCAGAACCATCGCAATGCTATCCACATAACAATAACCAACTTATTTTTCTACCCTCACCATTTCAATCAAATCGAAAACAGCGCACATATTCTATCAATGCATTTGAAAACGGCATTTTTCACCTTTGCAAATTGCATTTTTTCAACAGAAATTTTCCGTTGTCATTCTTCAACCCCAAGTGACACGCCAATGATCGATTGTGTATATTGTAACTAGCTATGCATTCAAAAGAGTTGACAAGTAATGTACAGAAATCACTTCTCACTACAAGTGAGAAATATATGTTTCAGTTTCATCATAAAAAAAGAAAATCATGTGACAGACAAGATTTTCTTTAAATGATAAAATATTGAAGCTCATGTTTATAGCTCCGACACTCTATTTCCATGATTCTTTACTCAACCGCAATCCACATACCCCAAGTTACTTGTTACAATGTATTAATTCTTAATCTCTGTTAAATTGGATATACAAAGCTGGTGGGTCACCAGAGCTTAATGTCTGCTAAAGGTAAAGTACAACACTACATACAAAGGTAACAGATCATACAGCCACATCAGCCAGGACCTGGAAGTTCCATTGGTGCCAGAGATCTAGACGGTAGGGGAACACCAGCTCCCCTCAGTGACACAGGGGGGCCTGTTACTGTGCTTGCTCTGCTGACAAGATTCGAGTCAAGAAATATAACTACAACGGTGATGTCGTCGTGGAAATGACGACGGACACCTCGGTCAATTTTCTTCAGATCAGAGTACCTCATCTCTCTTTTCTTGGCTGCTTCCAGCAAAGCCACTTTGATCAGCTTCCGAGCACTCCCCTGCAAAATAGAAAACATGTAATGCCTACAATAATACATATATGATATATCCTTTACTCTTTAAAGCTGCTATCAAGGTGTTTTATTTCAGTTAAAATTGTCAATTTTCCATCAAAATGTGCATCCTAAATAAGATTTGTCACAGCTTTTGCCTACTACAAAAGAAATCAACAGCCTATCCATTTTATCTTCCATCAATATCATTTATATGACGGAGAATAGCATGAACTAAACAAAAAGAGTAATGACTTGTTAGCATGTGTAAAAGCATGTTAAATGTATTTTTTAAATTCAAGTATTAACACATTAGAAACTTATTGAATAGATAAGAGCCAGTCATGAACGGATATAATATAGTAATTAAGCAATAAAAACCATAAAACAAAAAAGAAACAACCATATAGTATATTTATCTTACACTGTGAGGGTGGTTTTGAACTATATCAACAGCATCCTGATTGGTAAGGTGTTCCCAAAGACCATCAGAGGCAAATATCAGAAATTGATCATGCTCTTGTAGTTCATGAACAGATATTGATGGGTCAGAGCTCAAAATTGGTGTTTTAAAAGTTTCCCGAAGGCGAAACTTAGCATACAGTGGTTCCCTGTTAAATTCTGCCTTTTTAAGGTATACGTCACCAATGGATCTAGAAATCTGCACACACAAAATTCATCAGTTGCATTCTAAATAGCAAGTCCAAAGAATTTAACATCATACAGAGACCAAATTCAATTGAAACTTCGATCCTTTATGTAAACTTCTTTCATTCGCTGTGCTGGAAGATCTTTGAATCAAGAATTAAATATTTAATACAACCTACAACTACAGGATAAGATAGTAAAGCTATACATCTTAAATCTTAGGGCTGGCAATTTTCCCAAACCCACTCAATGGCTGGTTGGGATCCTCTCCATTTCTTAAAATAAATGGACATCTCCATTACTATAGTTTTGAAGTAAATAAATACAAATGCACATTTCTCGAATTAGAGATATTAATTGGACATTTATACACCAAAACTATGGTAATGGAGATGTCCATTTATTTTAAGAAATGGAGAGGATCTCAACTCCTTGACGGCAGGGCGGATGCAGGTATAGTGTAAGTTTTCCCCCACACTCCATTATTTAAATAAGCATTATGGTCTTCTTATTCACTAATATAATAGTTTATCTTCATTCATTACACAATCCATACTTAGCGTATTTTTTACTGGGAAAAGTGAGGTCGGGTGCATAGGATAATAGGATGTGAATGCAAAAAATTCAGACCCGCCTACCCAATGCCAAGCCTATACATCTTTTTATGACGAAAACAGATTTGGTTGCCAAGCCTATACATCTTTTTGTGACGACATTTGGTTTGTATCTTGAATTATATTGCAATTATACAAGGTCTACGCACAATGTGATTCTATCCACCGCTCTTAAGGAATAGGAGGCTGACAATATCGTTGAAACATGAAGTTAATTCACATTAATAAGTTCTTTAATATCAGATTTATCAACTCTGAGAATTTTCAATCATTACTTTATTAATTTCTGACCCAATAGCATCCCCTCAACACCTCAAAAATGTGTATTCCTAGACCTCTACCTCAATAACATTTATGATCACCATATCCATCAAGAACTCAAGAGGAATAAAAGATGCACATTTAATACAAGATGAATTTTGAGTTATATTTGGCATCTTTCAGGTATCTTCTTTTATAAGATGAAATTACGGTTTGAGGAAGTGTGTATCTAGAACACAATTGTTCTGATGACAAACATGATTGGTACCTAAACATAGTAATTGTAAACTAATAATAGCATACACTATCTCCGAATCAATTGCACATAATCTATAGATATTCTATAGATGAAATGCAGACGTGAAGTATGAGTTTTTCATTCTAACAAACGCTTTTCTAATCAGCTAATTTTTAGAAGCTACTGTTTACAACACAAAAACACAAACAATTTTTCTGGGGGCTTAATTTGAAAGGAAAAGAAAACAATCAAACATTATCTAATTGTCGTAGTTTTTTAAAAATATGTTCTTTGAAAAAGTAGAAACCCAAACACAAAAACAGGCCCAGACAGAGAGAGGGAACCCATTATTTGCTGTAGAAATCCTAAGAGGAAAATAGAGTAACAATAGTTGGAAACATCAGTTGTGTAGACTAGAAACTATATGCTGTATTGCATCATCTTAAATACTCTCTCGTGTATTAGATCATACACATGGAAAGTTCAAAGCCCCTTCAACCATTAAGGCTTTTGAGTGGACAACAATCCTTCAGAGGAATAGCACTAATGTGATTTTATGCAAATATGTGATCCGGGCTTGGGTACCAGACCGAGTGGTATGGGATGCTCGGTGGGGTATTTAAATGGCTTGGTTCTTCCCCTTTGATAGCTACGTCTTAAGGGTGGGTTCCCAGAGATCTTAGATATCTATCAAATGGTGTCAGAGTTGGTTGTCGGTGGCTCGGAAAGGGCTACCAACGGAGGGGCTGATCAGAAAGAGTTAAGCGTCAATGAGTGTCAGCCGCCGGGTCATTGGCGCTCAGGGGCAGTGCTATGATAGGGGTGTGAGTATTATGGAGTGCTCAAACCCCACATCGGGTAGTATAGGATGTTCAGTGGATTATTTAAGTGGCTTGGTTCTTCCCTCTTGATAGCTAGCTTTTAAGGGAGGGTTCCCCAATTTCTTAGATTACTGATCAATATGCATACCTCATTGGGCCATTCTCCCGTCGAGTGCTTCTAAAGATACCTCTTTCTCATAATGAAGTGGGCAGATATGGTGCTTAGATTGTTTGTATAATTACAGGATATGACCCCTAATTTGGAGTCTTTTCTAGATTTGGCATTGTGCAGTGCACTATTTAATAAGAACATTCACTTCCATGCTTTGATTTGTTGAATTACTTTAAATATAGTATTTTCCAACAAAAAGACAAATATAATAAATCAGCAAATTATATAAATCATGAGAATGACGACTGCAAAGGACAAAAAAAACCCAAGCACACATGACTTCTTGCAAGGTGATGTCAATCTACATAATTCATCAATACTCTCAAGAAGTCAACCACTGAGAACGTAACTTAACATACCCCTAAGCTGAAAAAACTACAGACAAGACAGCATAAATAACATATTACATCGAAACGTTTATATACTGCAAAAAATGTTGAAATTTACCAATTTCCAAGAAAAAAAATAGGACTGAAAAATTAGGGAAAATGATATTCTGAATTCCTTGCCACAATGAAAAATGCCAATCACTACAGAACATACCTGTATTAGACCCTTCACCCGCCACACGTTGTGCTTTAGAACGACAATTTTCGGGTCATCCGGATGCAAGGAATGCATCTCTTGTCTAACAGACTCTATGGCCACGTTATGCTCCGGCGAAAGCTGGATTGCCAAAACCTCCCCAGTTGCCCTGACAGCCCGCCCAAGAACAGCACGGGAATCACCGAGGTTTGCAATGTACAGTGAACCACCACAAATCACACCGACCAAACAACAAGATCCCACAGCAGCGATCTGAGGATTCATAGGCCAGTGCTTAGTAACCACTCCCAGAAAACCTTCTTCTGTGGCTTGATATGCCTTTCGAATAACCTCCACAGACATAGACTTATGCTCCGTCGCAAATCCTTAAATAAACAAAAAAAAAAAAAAAAAACATAAAAAACATCTTCAAAAATGTCCCAAAGCAACATGAAATGGGAATCAACCATTGAACATGAATTTAACCAACTCCTCTAAAGCGAGTATTTAGCTTTAAACATGTGATGAGAAAGTCAAGGTAGTATATTTCAACAAACCATAACAATGATTTATCAAGTAACTACAACAATTAGGATCTGACTCCTGTAAACTAAGCAACTTACTTCAGAGTGTAAAGTGAAACAATATCTATCATTGATGATGAATCAATGATTGATATTACATATACTACTATAACTAATCAAAGGTGTATCGAAATATCAACCATTGATTTTTTCTTTCTTTGTCATTTCACTCTACTTCTGTAGCACCAACGCTTCTGATCAAAGACGTGTTTGGTGTCCAACAAATGTTTGTGTCCGACACGACATCGACACATGTGATTTTATTCAATTATGTCATTTTCTTAAATTACTACCGACATCGACATGTCAGGTGTGTGTCAGTGCTTTGTAGTTATCAACTCAGTCTAGAGGAGTCAAATCCCTACAAGTAAGCAACATCACATCAACAGTTGATTGATGTTAATTAACCCCTTTAAAGTGAATTACTCAAATCCATAAACATTTCAAAACAATCAACATCAACCCATTAAACTAACACACAACAAAAACATAAATTCACAAAAAAAAAAAAAAAAAAAAAAAAAACATAAAATTTCGAACGAATTACTACGTTTTAAATGCTGAAAAAGATGATCGCAAATGAAGCGAGAAGTCTCAGGACCACCATGACCATCATAAACACCAACAAAAGTACCATAAGGACCAGTATCTAGAAAACTAAGAGGACCAGACTCAATCTGACTCTGATCTTCAAGCAGGTTATTAGCCTGCACAACCGCCATGGAATAATCACCAAAGAGATGCTGTCCAGCATCTTTGTACCACAGCAGACCTTCTTTCTTTCCGCAAACATCGGATGATTTTCTGTCCGAAGATCTTCTCCGCCAACAGGCAGTTAGGAAGTCCATCAACGTTGATAGCATCCCTCATTTCACCACCAAAACAACCTTCTCTTTATTTCACATCCAATAAATTTATTGGATGCTGCAATCAAACAAACACTACTACCTGAAAATCAAAATCAAAATTAATAATAATTAAATAAATAAGTTCAAAAAATAGATAATTGATAAGATAGGGTAAAAGAGTTACTGTGATGGTTGGATCTAGAGATGGTTGGAAAGTAAAGTGAGTGGTGATAGGGTTTTGTAATTGTGGCGGTGATGTGGAAAAAGGGGGGTGAAGAAGAAGAAGAAGAAGAAGAAGAAGAAGAGAGTTTTTTTTTTTAGATTGGGATGAATTGAAGGGAAAAGGTGTTAATGATGAGTCATTTGGGTGAGAGTGATGATATGATGAATGAAGAAATGAAATTGAAATATATTTTACTTTCCTTTTGTTTATGCTTGACTTGATAAGAAGAGTATTATATTATCTAAATGTATTATCTACTATTATGGTCTTTAGAGAGAGACACCTATGAAAAGGGGAAAAATAGGTCAACTAACTCTCCCTCAATTTTGTGAATATTACATTTACACACTCTCCTTTTCTACTTATTTTTTCTTTAAAATTTGATTTCCTTTTGTTAAAGAAATTATCAATTTTTTAATGGTTTAATGAATTGTAAATCGAAATTGTTTACGGTTCGATTATTTGAGCAGTTTAATTGTGATTTCATCTCGTTTAAAATCATTGAAAAATATCCCGTCGAGTCCGTTCAGTTTGCGAGATTGCAGGACATTTGATGATTGTTGGTGCGATAGTTTGATATGCGTGGCACTTACTAACCATCTTCTTTGTGTATGTGTTAGGTTACCATGTCTCTGTGTGAATGAAAAACAAACATTGATGTCATATATGTAATGTACTTATTTGCATTCCCTAAACCATTCAACCATTAATAATAGTATGGTTACTTTTTTATTTTTTAAAATCATATATAAATTAAATAAGTTTAAATTTAGTTAATTACAACTCAGATAACTGCAACGACAATAATATGTCAAGATCATGGTTAAAACTTTAAATTCACCGCTTCTTCAAACTTAAAATGTGTGAGTCTAACCACTAAACTACTCAATAAAAGTGTTAATCAAATTTATTTATTTATTTTTGAAGAAAAATATAATTATTTATAATTCATTAATTTATTATGAAATATTTATTAAAATTTATATATGTAAAGATACAAATCTATATTAAAGAAGGTTTATCCACCTAATTTCTTTTCATGTGGCATCCCATAAATCATTCAACAATTCTGTTACTTTTATATTTTTAATATATATATATATATATATATATATATATATATATATATATATATCTATAAAACTAAAATTAATTTAATTTACATTAAACATTATGAATCAAATCAATGAGTGGTAATTCAATTATATCAATTTTAAAAAATCCTTTTGTTTGATAAATTATCAATTTTTTAATAGTTTAATGAATTGTAAATCAAAATTGTTTACCTTTGATTGTTTGAGTAGCTTGACTGTGATTTCATCTCGTTTAAAATCGTTGAAAAATATCCGGTAAAGTTTGTTCAAATTACAAGATTGCAAGCATTTGATGTTTGATTGTAATTTCATCTCGTTTAAAATCATTGAAAAATATCCCGTCAAGTTCGCTCAAAATACAAGATTGCAAGGCATTTGATAATTGTCGGTGTGAGGGTTTGATCGGCGTGGCACTCACTAACAATCTCTTTGTGTGTGCGTTAGGCTATCATGCCTCCGTGTGAATAAAAAACAAACTTGATGTCATATATGTAATGTAGTTATTTGCATTTCCTTAATCATTCAACAATTAATGGTACGGTTACTTTTTTATTTTTGAAAATTTCTATATCAATAAGTAAGTTTAAATTTAGTTAATTATATAAAATATAAATCGATTAGTGATGTCATATATGAAATTGTTTAGGGATCGATTATTTGAGCAATTTGATTGTGATTTCATCTCGTTTAAAATCATTAAAAAATATCCCGTCAAATTCGTTCAAATTGCGAGAGTGTAGGGCATTTGATGATTGTCGGTGTGATGCTAATCATCTTCTTTGTGTATGTGTTAGGCTACCACGACTCCGCGTGAATGAAAAACAAACATTGATGTCATATATGTAATGAAGTTATTTGCATACCCTTAATCATTCAACAATTAATAGTATGGTTACTTTTTTATTTTTAAAAATCATATATTAGTTAAGTAAGTTTAAATTTGGTTAATTACAACTCAGATCGTAACTGCAGCGGCAATAATATGCAGCGATCATGGTTAAAACTTCGAATTCACTGCTTCTCCAAACTTAAACTGTGTGAGTCTAACCACTAAACTACTAAAAAAAACTATATTCAGCAATTAATTATTCAATTAACTTTATTCTGAAAAAAGTGTTAATCAAATTTATTTATTTTATTTTTGAAGGAAAAGTTAATTATTTATAATTCATTAATTTATTATGAAATATTTATTAAATTTTATACATAAAAATATACAAATCTATATTAAAGAAGATTTATGCACCTAATTGCTTTTCATGTGGCATCCCCTAAATCATTCGACAATTATGTTACTTTTATATTTTTAATAAATATATATATATATCAATTAAATTAATATGAATTTAATTTAATTTACATTAAACATTATGAATCAAATCAACAAGTAATGATTCATTAATTATATTAATTTAAAAAAATGTCATCGTGAGCTTAACTTAGTTGGCAGGGACAATGCATAATATATGCAAGGTTGGGGTTCAAAACCCGGCCACCACAAAAAATAATTAAAAACATATTCCTTTTGTTTGATAAATTATCAATTTTTTATTAGTTGAATGAATTGTAAATCGAAATTGCTTACCATTCGATTATTTGGGCAGCTTGATTGTGATTTCATCTGGTTTAAAATCGTTGAAAAATATCCCATAAAGTCCGTTCAAATTACGAGATTGCATGACATTTGATGTTTGATTGTAATTTCATCTTATTTAAAATCAATGAAAAATATCCCATTAAGTCCGTTCAAATTGTGAGACTGCAAGGCATTTGATAATTGTCGTTGTGAGGGTTTGATTTGTGTGGCACTCACTATCAATCTCTTTGTGTATGTGTTAGACTATCATGCCTCCATGTGAATAAAAAACAAACTTGATGCCATATATGTAATATAGTTATTTGCATTCCCTTAATCATTCAACAATTAATAGTACGGTTGCTTTTTTATTTTCGAAAATTATATTTCAATAAGTAAATTTAAATCTCTATATGTATGTATTCTAAATAACACCTTGCTTATGTGTCTTTTAACAAAGCTCTCCAATAAATTTTTATCTTTTGATCTAAGCTTAGGAGTGGCTTACATGTCATTCTACGCAAGTTTCTCCATTATTCACATTTTGCATCCTCTTTTCCTATTAAACTAAATTAAATAAATAATAATAATTATATCCTTATGTATTTCCTTACTAACGTAACTCCCTATTAAATTACTCCTCCTACCCTTATATTTTTTACAAAGCTCCTCATTTATTTATCTTACATACATTATAATAACCTCTAATTTGATGAACAATACACACACCAACCTTTCAACTATATTTTTTCACCATTCAAATACAATTGTAAAGACAATTGTGTGTTCATATAATCATAAGTTATAATATTAATAAAAGTAATTTTTATTCAATTATTAATATAATCATCTAATATAAATTTTATTTTCATAAAGTATAAGACATTATCACATGTGTCTTTGAAGATGCCATTGAGAGCGTTTGCAAATTGCAATCGAAATTAAACAATGCTTAAACAATTGAGAAGGGCATATGTGGAACAGATGAATAGTTATGTTCTCTCCATGACTTTTTTCGCAGATATGAAGAGAAACGAAAAAGTGGCAGGGGCCCACGTTTTTCAGTCTCTCCTTTGTATTTCACTGGCCTGCCAAACGAGAGAAGTTACCAATTTCTCATCAAACTCTCTCGCCCCTAATTCTCTCGCCTCCTTTTCTCTTCAAACAAACACAGAGTATTCTGAGTTTTCACACAAGTAGATAAAGTGATTCAGAGATCCAAAATTTTAAAAAAAAAAATACAAAAGATAGAGCATGAGGGTAATAACTAATAGCACAATTTTTTTAGGAAAGTTTCACTTTTTTTGGAGAGAGATCTTGGTTCAAGTTGAGCTGTTTGTTTGTCCTACTAAAATGAAAAAGAATGATTATCAACATTAAATTACTCGTAAGGTTTTTGAACAATATTCAATTACTTCCCCTAAAAAAAGATTAAATTACTTACGTACCTTCTTTTTTTTTTTACAAAAACTTACATATACCTTAATAACTGTGGAAGTAGATATTATCTTCCGGAAAAAGATAAAAAAAAAACATGATATTTTTTGTTCTATCTTAAAGATTACAAATTGTTGAAGATTACAAATTTTTTGTTCTATGTTAAAGATTGCCCTTGGGGCATTGGATAAAGGAACAAAAATAGAAATTTTGTGTTGGAAAGTGTTAAAAAGTGGTCAAATCAACTTGTAAAATGTTTACAAATTGTTGTTTCCAATGTAAAGTTACTAATTTTGGTTACCTTAACCATTGCCCAAAAAAGAAATAAAAAAATAAGATATTTTTGGTCCTATAAAAGTCATCAGGGTCGTTTCGTGCCAAGCACAACGAGCTCTACTGAGCCGAGCCTCCAATCTTTATATCTAATCCTAGCAAGCTTACCCTAATTCCCTAACCCTAAAATTAAAAATCAGGCGCCATCCCCCTTTCAAAATTGAATTTCAAATTTCCTCTCCTGCATTAATTTTGAGCGCACAAAATGTTCTTTTTCCACATGTTTTCGTTTCCCAAAACACTCCTTTCATGAAACTCTCTTTTCTGCCTAGCTTCATTTCAATACACCTATCTCTCTCTCACTTTCTCTCAATGTCAAGGAAAAAAAATTCACACTCTTCCATGCCTTTTCTACTTTCACAACGAAAAGCCGACGACACCAGCCGGAGAGCCGTGACAGAGGAATATCGACGGAACAAAGATCCAGTTTGGAATCAGGGAGAGAGGAACTGGAGATCGATTGAAGCTTCTAAGTGAGGTTTAAGACTAGGTTTTCCTTTATGAAGCTGGAAATCGTAATGAAACTGGGTTTGATTATTTGATGATCATATTTCTCCTCTCATCCCTCGTCGTCGTCTACTCGACCGCCACCGTCTGTGGCATCATATCAATTGCTACTGCCACGGTCAGTTCTCTCTCTTTCCACGACCTTGCTGCCCTCACCATAACCAAACCAATTGGACCAATGGTTTTAGATTTCCCTCTTTCTTTTTGCTTCAATTGTTTAATCATCTTTTTATTTCTTCAATTTCATTTTAGAGAGGTCGCATGATCGGATGGTGAGATGATGACACTCGGTTACTCGCCGTTTGCATGGTGTTTGCGCCGGCAATATAAGTTCCATTCTTTGCTCGATTTCAACATGTTTCTTTCCATGCGCTGGCAGCGACGAGGGTGGAGGATTGCTGGATACAAGGGCACAAGTGAAAGTTATTGTTCTCTCTTCTCTTACTCAAAAATACAATAATCACGTTTTAACCGTAATTGTTTGTTTTAATTTGTATTGTTGGACAAAACTTAGGTACGATTCCTTGGGTGCTTTTCGTATGATTGTTAACTAAAAATACAATTTTTTTGAAGATATCAAACTTTGAGAGAATTATAAATTTAAGAAAATTATGGTGAATTTAGTTAAGAACCATACAAAAAGAATTTTTCCTTGTTTTTAATTATTTGTCGTATTATTCAACGCAAGTTTGCCGTGGAGTTAACGATAAAAACAGAAAAAATAAAATAAAATAATTCCATCCATGTCCCGATCGATTTTCCCTTCCTCCGTTTCTTTCTCCTCTCCTTCATTCAATTTTCCTCCTAAATTTCGCAATCCCTAACGATAACCCTTTCAATTCTTACTCAATTTCCTTCATCAACAAAATCTAATCCCAATTCGATTCAATTCATTTCAATTCTCATCGTAAAAACCCCTAATTTCTACAAAACCCTAATTTTCAACCTCACCGGCGACACCGTACCTCCATGCGAGACCCCCTCCCTCCTCCTCCGTCCCCCGGGGACGACGGTGACCCTTTCGGCCTCTGGTATGGCAACATCGATTACCTTCTCAACATATCCGCAATCGGAGCTTTATTCTGTCTCTTGATTTTCCTCTTGGTGAAGCTACGGAGCGACCACCGTCGTATGCCTGGTCCTTCCGCCATCGCCAGCAAGCTTCTCGCTGTTTGGCACGCCACCGGACGTGAAATCGCCCGCCACTGTGGTGCCGATGCTGCTCAGTTTCTTCTCATTGAAGGTGGAAGCTGTGCGGTTCTATTGGCCGTTGCGGCTCTCGCTCTTGTTGTTTTGCTTCCGGTGAATCTCCACGCCGGGACCGGCGTGTTGGATGATCAATTCTCGAAGACAACTATTAACCATATTCCTAAAGGTTCGCCTTTGCTTTGGATTCATTTCATTTTTGCTGTTGTTGTAGTTTTATTGGTTCATTTTGGCATTTCCGCTACCGAAGAGAGATTAAGGATTACTAGGTTTAGGGATGGTTATGGTAATTTGAGTGACCCTTCTGCAAATTCTAGTGCTATATTCACTATAATGGTTCAGGGTTTACCTAAAATTATAGGAGCTGATAGGGCTGTGTTGCAGGAGTATTTTCAGTATAGGTATCCTGGTAAGGTTTATAAGGTTATTGTCCCAATGGATTTGTGTGCATTGGATGGTTTAGCTACCGAGTTGGTGCGTGTGAGGGATGAGATTTCGTGGTTGGTGGCTAGGATTGATTCTCACACATTGCCGGATGATGGTTATGTTGATGGGAGTGTACCTCTGGGGTTGTGGAGTTGGGTGGTTTGTTTTTGGAAATGGTTGAAGGATTTTTATGCTGACATTATGGCTAGATTTGGTTATACGGATGAGGAGAGGTTGAGGAAGTTGCAGGAACTGAGGGCTGAGCTGGAGACTGAGTTGGCTGCTTACAAAGAAGGGCATGCGCCGGGTGCTGGTGTTGCTTTTGTTATGTTCAAGGATGTGTATACTGCTAATAAAGCTGTTCAGGATTTTCAGAATGAAAAGAGGAGGCGTGTTGGGAAGTTTTTTTCTCTCACAGAGTTGCGTTTGAGGAGAAACCAATGGAAAGTTGAGCGTGCTCCTTTGGCGAGTGACATTTACTGGAAAAATTTGGGGACGCCGAAGCTATCACTGAAATTGCGGAGAGTGTGTGTCAATACTTGCTTGTTGTTGATGCTCTTGTTCTTTAGTTCTCCCCTTGCCGTGATCAGTGCTGTTCAAAGTGCTGGAAGGATCATCAATGCTGAAGCTATGGATAATGCACAAATGTGGCTTGCTTGGGTGCAAAGCTCTAGCTGGCTTGGAAGCCTTATTTTTCAATTTCTACCCAATGTTATCATCTTTGTCAGCATGTACATAATTGTTCCATCTGCTCTTTCTTACCTTTCGAAATTTGAACGTCATCTGACGGTTTCTGGTGAGCAAAGAGCTGCACTCATGAAGTTGGTTTGCTTCTTCCTTGTAAATCTCATTATTTTGCGAGGTCTGGTCGAATCATCACTAGAGAGTGCCATCCTGAAGATGGGACGGTGCTATTTAGATGGAGAGGATTGCAAGAGGATTGAGCAGTATATGAGTGCATCATTCCTGTCAAAGTCATGCCTTTCCTCTCTTGCATTTCTGATCACAAGCACTTTCTTGGGGATTTCTTATGATCTCTTGGCACCCATTCCTTGGATCAAAAGAAATATTCAGAAGTTTCGGAAGAATGACATGCTTCTGTTAGTTCCAGAACAAAGTGAAGAATACCCATTAGAACATCAGGACGTGGATAGTCTTCAGAGACCACTAATTCATAGCAGTGCCGATGCTTATGAAGCTTCCAATGGGGATAATCAAGAGGGACAGGATCTTTTTGTCTATCCAGTTACTGGGAGCTCACCTAATCCAAAACAAACATTCGATTTTGCACAGTATTATGCCTTCAATTTGACAATATTTGCCCTGACTCTGGTATATTGTTCGTTTAGTCCACTTGTTGTCCCTGTTGGTGCAGTTTATTTTGGGTATAGATATGTGGTAGACAAGTACAATTTTCTGTTTGTCTATCGAGTTCGGGGATTTCCTGCAGGCAATGATGGGAGGTTAATGGATACTGTATTATGCATCATGCGTTTCTGCGTTGATCTATTCTTACTCGCTATGCTCCTATTCTTCTCAGTGAAAGGGGACTCTACGAAGTTGCAAGCTATTTTCACTCTTGGACTATTAGTCATGTATAAATTACTGCCTTCTCGTAGGGATAGTTTACAATCACCACTTTTGGAGGGCATTCAAACGGTTGATAATGTTGTAAATAGTCCTGTTGATTATGAGGTATTTTCACAGCCCAGGTTTGATTGGGATACCTCCCAAAGGTGATTCAAGCTATGATGTCAAATAGAGTTTTGTCTGTTCCCATACAAAAGCACGTGACTCAAAAAGAATGATGAGGGGTGGGGATGAAGGGATCACTCAAGAGCTAGGGAAGAAAAGGGAAGGAAGTTCTTTTAATTGATGTCCATAATCTGTTATATACAACTCATTTTTACCATCTGTTCCATTTGTCACCCAATTTCAAAGATTGGCCACGATGTTAATGAATTTGCCATCTGATATTTCTAGGAAGTTCTTAGCTTTGTGCAAAGTTGGGGCATTGTAATGTTTCCACTTTGTATATCTACATGCTCATCACAATGGGGAAATTCTGGGACTGTTGCTTCTGCTTCAGACAAGTTCAGAGCACAGCAAATGGTGCTGCTCCTACTCTTGGCACATTCCCACTGTCTACTCTTGCTAAGAATTTGAAGTGCATGCCAATCTATTTTCTTATAAAAAGCATAATAGATGGTATAGATCTGGAAAGAAAATGTGTACAAATATTATTGTCAGTTAAATTGGTCATGTTTATCAACTTTTGTTTTAGTCAATCAATTAATTTCATTTAAAGTAAATCAACATAGAAGTAGAGGGCGAACAATAAGCAAGAAACCATTTTCTAAAATATAATAATGCTAAGATTGAATTATTCTTAACCCTATAGTCCTTATAGATACATTTAATCATGTTAGCCCATATGATATCATTGCATCTATAAATAAAACACACCTTTAACATAATTGTACACCGAAAAGAATAATAAAATCCTCACTTTCTCTCCCCTCTTTATTTTTTTTTCTTGTTCAATGAGTTTCGCAACACATTTATTAGCTCGAGCTTATTAGCTGAAGTATGCAATTCTCTTTAATCTATTTTTATATTTTTGTATTGATGATTATATATTATATTGTTACAATTTCATCAATTAGAATTATTGTGCGAATTATATCATAGTATTATTTTGTTACTTTTTTTTTTTTAACAAACGAAAATGATATATTATAAACAACAATGGATCACCCCGCACAAGGTGTGCAAAGGGAAAACCACCCAAGAGTATTTACACTGATAAGGTGCTAACAGATAAAGGCACCAACCAAAACTGACAAGAGAAACTTACAAGTGGGCTCCCATGCAAGGGATTGGGTGTTTCCACCAGTCATGATAACTGTAGTTAAAGTTCGCCCGTTTTGCTTTCAGCCAGAAAAAAGAATAGAGCTTCACCTTCTCAAGCATACCAGCAGGAGAATAAACCGCATTTTGAAAGACACAAATATTTCTCCCCTTCCATAACACCCAAGCAGAAACAAACCAAATAATTCTAAGAAATGAATGAGTTACTTGAGGCAGCCCTGCCATGTTTGTAAACTGAAAATAATAATGACGGATGTCACTAGGCATCATTGAAGATATGCCCAACCATTGCCACACCTGATACCAAAGAGAACTGAAGATATTGCAATCCAGAAACAAATGATTTGTTGTTTCCTGATGACCACAACCTGAGGCGCAAACCGCATATTCTGGTTGAATCATACGCTTGTGCACCAAGTTGTCTTTAGTAGGCAAGCGTTTCTGAAAGAGGCGCCATGCGAACAAGGACACTTTGGAGGGAATGTGCTCGTGCCACACATCTACAACCAGGCTTCTGTTCGACGGCTCGCCTGTAGAAGTGATGAACGTGTAGGCGCCCTTAACCGTATATCCGGTGGAGGTGTCCAGTAGCCATCTCCAAGTATCATGAACTTCGTCCTGCAAAACAATGTTATGAAGTAGATCTGAGCACTCCCTCACACTCTGCTCCTCCCATGCCAACAAACGGCGTCGCCACACCCACGCCTCTCCCCCTTCCCCCCACCCTAACCTCCACATCTCTTCCACCGTACACTCCTTAACGACCGCCAAATCGAAAAGGCGGGGGTACCTGACACTCAAAGGCAATTTCCCCACCCACGTGTCATACCAGAACAAAGTATCTCTACCATCACCAATAACCCTCCGAACGTTATCATCAAACCACCTCCCGACTCCCACACCAACACCCTACCGCACTTTTGACAACACCCTCCTGTTAGTTCATATGCATCATTGAAGGATTACATAAGAATTATTACATTTGCTAGAATTGCCACACTTGGGCATGGATGCCATGAACCCCGCGCATACCCATGCACTCCATATGCCTCCTTAGATCAAGACAACATTCATATCCATCACCCTACATTTAAAAAAGAAAGAAAGATAAAGAAGAATAAAATAATATTTGAACCTTTGAAGTTTAAATTAGTGCCTTTCGAAAAAAAATCTTAGACAAATGCTAAGTCATGTAAAAATGAATAGCAACGTGTCATTTTCCAAATATTAATTTGTTTTCTTCTTTTTCTTCAAAAGTTTTATTTTGAAAGGTCAAATATTATTTTTCTTCTGCCCTTGTATTTCTCATCAGGTTCTATGCATACTTCGTCTCAATTAATGTGGCATTAAATCCATTAACTTTTATCATTCGAATAATATTAATATGAATATGTGTCTGAAATCATCTATTTTCGATTTTGTTTAAATATTATATTTTGAATATTTTAATTATAGATGTACAATTTTTTTTAATTATAGACTTTTAATGAAGTTAATGATTTAATTATAATATACTTTTGTTGAAGTAAATAATTTAAATATATACTGAATATTATCCTACCAATTAAAAACTTATTGTATATATATTATATATATATATATATATATAATTAAATTATGTATAAATATATACCTAAAAACATGCATAAATGATACTTGGTTTCAAAAGAGATATATTTTCGTCTTTCAAAAAAAAGAAAGATATATTTTCGATTCAAATACAATTATATATATGGTTTTGAAATTGTTTCAAAAGATATATTTTGGATTCAAATCAAAGATTTGATTTTGAAATTGTTTTAAAAAGGTATATATTGGATTTAAATAAAATCAAATACATAGTTTTAAAATTGCTTCAAACGATATATATTTTTCCCTAAAAAAAATGATATATATTTTATTTAAAAATATCTAAGACGTGCATATAAGAAGTCTATAAATAGAACTCACATGGTGTGGAATATTATACCACTTTGTAGAAACTCTAACTCTAAAGTGGTAGCATCAGTCACTAGAGAAGGTGTGTTCAGAGACATCGTTATTTTACTTTGTTTGTGATCGTAAACATTTCAACAACAATATTTAGGCACTTAAAGAGGTAACATTCCTATCACTGATTTGTCATTGATTTGTGACAAATTTTTATTGATCCAATAAAGGGAAAATAAATTTTAATCATCTGTTGCATTTTGTAATCCTCCCCTTCTCCTTCTTTCTATCTCTCTACTTGTCTTTTTTCATGTTCCCACAAAAAAAAAAATCATATCAGAGATCATATATTTCATATTTTTAGTATGTTTTCCTTTGTTTTGCTCTTCTCGCTATCATTTTTGCTCCAAACACCGCAAAAATACTAAATTACTTTGACGACATCGCTTGTTAATGACATTGATGTCAACAGCCCTTGACTATCGCCAAAGGGTATTTTGGTATTTTTGTGATGCTTAAAAGCAAAAATGAAAGTGCGAAGGGCAAAATCCCAAATCCATTAACTTTTATCACTCAAGTAATAGTAATATGTATATGTGTTTGACATAATTTATTTTTGATTAAAATATTTTAAACAAATTTTATATTTTGAATATTGTAATTATAGATGTATCAATATATATTTTTTAATTATAGACTTTTGTTGAAGTTAATAATTTAAATACAATATGCTTTTGTTGAAGTAAATAATTTAGATATATACTGAATATTATCCTACCAATTAAAAACTTAATTTTTTTTAAGGAACCAATTAAAAAATTATTGCATATTATATATATTTAAATTATATATAAATATATGCCTAAGGGCTAAGAACATGCATAAATGATACCTGGTCCAATATTTTTTTCAAGGAACCAATTAAAAACTTATTGTATGTTATATAGTATATTTACATTATATATAAATATATACCTAAAAACATGCATGAATGATAATTGGTCGAATAAATTGATTGGAAAACCACGTATGTTTTTTTTTTAAAGAAGAACACAACGTATGTTATTATATATGCGTGAAAAAAAAAGCATTGTAGTAATTTTTAAGAAAACAATAATTAAGTTTCAGGAATTCCAATGTTGTAATTCACTCTAGTCAAACACAAATCCTATAATCACTCTCAGCCAAACAAGTGCAGATCACTTTCCACTCTACCATACTATGAATTCCAATACATTGTGGCTCCACTGATCTTTAGTTTTGTTACATAGAACTTTCTCTCTGAAAAATGTGTGGCTATTCTTTCAATGTAACTGATACTCTACACACTAAAACCAATTCAACGTAGGGATAAATAGATTGAAAGAGTCACAAGTCACATATGCTCCTTTCACTCTGAGGAGAGAAAAAAAAAAAAAGAACATGCATCGTCAAGCAATGAAGAGCAATCTTGGTGATTTGGGTTCAGATAGAAAAAGGATTGGTTCAAGAAATTATGATCAACCCATTTGCCCAAAACCTATTAGGCTTTCACCTTCCATACCTGATTTCCTCAAACCAATCAGGTGTAACAAACACAGGTTTGATTCTTTCTCTTTCAATGCAACAAAATAGTGTCATTATAACTAAATGCATGTTTTGATTGACAGTGAATTTGACAGAATTACGGTGGTATTACTGTAATTTCGTCAAACTCCACGTGATGCAAAACACATACCAAATATATTTTTAGTCATGGTTGGATCTCCCAAGCTACTTTGTGGTGCAACAACAACCATAAGAATTGTTAGATTGTGAAAGATAATTTTTATCTCTCTAAGCCTAATGTTTCTTACGACCACTGCACCATAAAGCAGATGTAGAGATCCAAGACGATTTTTAGTCACCATGATGCCACATTCCTTTTAACTTTAGTCTCTATAAAAGATTTATTTGTTTATAGAAATTAGTCTTCCATTTATGGTATTTTTAGTCACCATGATGCCACATTTCTTTTAATTGTAGTGAATAAACTTTTTAGAGACTAAAGTTGAATATTGTGATTTTATAACAATGTATTTAACTATCTTGTTGATTCCTTTAGTGAACTTGCTTATGATTTGTCACACTTTTTCACCAGTCAGCAAAACATCGATGAAGGGAATGGAGTTCTGAATATGATCATTGAAAAGGTTTTTGATTTTGTGAACTTAATAAATAAGTAATTATGCAGAAAAATTGAATTGAGTATGAATGGTTTGTTGATGGGGTTAGTGAATGTTTATGCAGAATGTAGATGGAAGGGAATCAATATGTAATGCATGCTTACCTTGCTGTTACTCTGGCTCGCCGCCGCGCAGAACAGAGAATCCTTTGGTTCATGATGTTGAGTTTCTTCATCAAATGGAAGTTGTTTCACCATTATTATCACGAACTAAATACTCTGATAAATTTGGTATCACCTCTACTTCTACAATGTGAATCAAGAAAAAGAAAAAAAGGAGGAGAAAGTAGCTTTGTTGAAAGGGAAGAGATTATCATAAATTTTGCCTAGAGTAGTAGTTAAATTTTTACGGGATTATTATATTCATTGTAGAGCGTAATTAGTAATGCTTAAAATGTAAATGTAGATACATATATGAGCTTCATAGACTCAAGATATGAATTTTTTGTACATAACAAATTTTGTTGTGTAAGCCAATATGGCTATACTCTGGACTGTCTAGTATTGATTCACTTATTTTTGTCTGAGGTAAAAACTATGGACTTTGGATCACTTCCCAATGATAGACTACCATGATGGTATAATAAAAATCTTGGCAAGGGTGAAATATTAATCGGGAGGAACTTTTTGATCATCAATATAACTTGGAAAAAAGTGAATTTTATGTGATTTGAAAATACTTTTTCATAAAAAAGAACATATGCTTTAAAAAACGATTGATTTTGTATTGGTATTCTGTACTATAAACTAATACCTACCAGTACAAAATCGATAATTTTTTGCTTATGACGCCCCACTTAGATCTTCTCCATCTTAGCCATATACGATCGTATCTTGCTCTTGGATCCCTCAGTTTCTCTCCTCTTTCGATTGGTCCATACCTCCATGAATTAATACCAACCTTGTCTACACAAATGTATAGTTTGTATATCATCAACCCCTTTTCCATTCCTCATTCTAATTTGCAACTGTCACCAACTGTGAAAACAAAAGGAGTTAAGTGGGTCCCACCCAGTCACATGGCCATGTGGGTCTGGGTCAGGGTCAGTGAGTAAGTAAGTAAAGTCAAATTCTTACTGACTCTAAACACTATATTACCTACTAATAAAAGAAAGATCTCACTCCCTTCCCTTTCACATTACAACACTCCAAAACAAAACAAGATCCTCTCTTTCTTTTTCTTTCACTTTGGTTTTAAGAAGAAGAAGAAGAAGAAGAAGAAAAATGCTCAGTTTCACCAAAACCATCATCATCATCATCTTAATCATTCTTCATCTTTCTATGTGCTGCAATGCCCACATATTCACCTTCACAATGCACCACCGTTACTCCGAACCCGTCAAGAAATGGTCCCACTCCGCGCCTTCTTCACCTTCCCATCGATGGCCGGAAAAGGGTTCCGTTGAATACTACGCCGAGTTAGCTGACCGTGACCGCTTCCTCCGCGGCCGTAGACTCTCCCAATTCGACGCCGGTCTCGCTTTCTCCGACGGCAATTCCACCTTCCGTATCAGCTCCCTTGGATTGTATGTAACCAACCCCTTTTCCTCATTCTCACTATTCATTCCTTTTTTATTATTCAAAATTCTATTTTTATCATTTTCATCAACCAACTCTATTTTTGGAAAGTGATGATGATTTTGGGAATTCTCTTGATTTTTTTCTTGGAATTTGATTTTTGATTTTCTTTATTTAATTTGTATCTTTTTTTTGTGTTGGGTTGTTTGAATGCAGTTTGCATTATACAACAATTGAGTTAGGGACACCTGGAGTGAAGTTCATGGTGGCACTTGATACAGGAAGTGACTTGTTTTGGGTACCCTGTGATTGCACAAGATGCGCAGCTACTCGCAGTTCTGCATTTGCTTCTGCGTTGGCTTCGGTATGTTCCCTTTCTTCTCTCTGTTTAGTCTTTTGTCTTGTGACTCAAGTTAAGTTGTTTTGTAGATTGTTTGCAATTATTTTGATGATTACCTATTGAGTTCAGTGTGATTTCCATGATATGTTAAGGCCTTGTTTGAATTATCAGCTTAATCAAGCGCTTATAACATAAGTGCGCTAATGTATAAGCTATTTCTGTACTAAAAGATAAAATCATGTCAAATTACGTTTCATATAAGCTATAAGCTGTTTTCATAAGCTGTCCTTGAGAGTTTATGGAAATAAGCTGAAAACAGCTTATGCACATCTCTTAAGCTATTTCCATGATATGTGAGGATGATAGGATGTTGAGGACAGGAATTGATCTTCAATTAAAAAACACTTTCTCTCTCAGGTCAATTTATTCATTATTTCATTGATATTTTAGTTTAAAAAATCTCAGCAATTGGTATATATGGTGGGATTCTTTGGCATAGTCAAGTTACTTTTGATGCTCACGCATCTTAAGCTATTTCCATGATATGTTAAATGTATTATACTATCCTGTGTTTTACTACTGTTGGTTTTGTTTTTGAATGGAATGCATTATTATTGTTGCAGGACTTTGACCTTAGTGTATATAATCCTAATGGATCTTCAACAAGTAAAAAGGTCACATGTAACAATAGTCTCTGCACGCACCGCAACCAATGCCTTGGGACATTCAGCAACTGCCCTTACATGGTTTCTTATGTCTCTGCCGAAACCTCTACATCCGGAATACTAGTGGAGGATGTTCTGCACTTAACCCAACCAGATGATAACCATGACCTTGTTGAGGCAAATGTCATATTTGGGTTAGTTTCTTTGTTAAATCGCTAAAACTGATCCATCCATATCATTCTATATATTTTATCCTTTAAACCGATCATAACTAGCAATAAAAATCAATACATGTTTTCTGCAGCTGTGGACAAGTACAGAGTGGATCATTCTTAGATGTTGCTGCTCCTAACGGTTTGTTTGGACTTGGTATGGAGAAAATATCAGTTCCTAGCATGTTATCAAGGGAAGGATTTACTGCAGATTCATTCTCCATGTGTTTTGGACGGGATGGCATTGGAAGAATAAGTTTTGGGGACAAAGGAAGTCTTGATCAAGATGAGACTCCATTTAATGTGAACCCATCACAGTAAGTGGTAATTCCCTGTGTCTTGCCTCTGATTATCCGAATTTAAAGTCGTGACTTAATGATTTTCAAATATATCTCTTATGCTTGGATACGTCTCACAGCCCTACCTATAACATCACAATCAATCAAGTCCGCGTAGGAACAACTCTAATCGACGTGGAATTCACTGCTCTTTTTGATTCTGGAACCTCTTTTACTTATTTGGTTGATCCAACCTATTCAAGGCTTTCCAAGAGTGTAAGTGACAAAATATGCTTCCATGTAGCTAGAAGTTATTTGAAGATAAAAGTTACCATTGAAGTATTTATGTTGCAGTTTCATTCCCAAGTGGAAGATAGGCGGCGTCCATCTGATTCAAGGATCCCTTTTGAATATTGTTATGATATGAGGTTATAAAACTATTATTAGTTATGTATTATCTGTTAATTGTTTCACTCAAAGCGTAATATTCTTTCTTATGGTTCAACAGTCCTGATTCAAATACTAGCTTGATCCCTAGCATGAGTTTAACTATGGGAGGTGGAAGCCGTTTTGTTGTTTATGATCCAATAATTATTATCTCCACTCAGGTGATAGTGCCACTTGACACCTCTTAAATCTATGTATCTAACAATTGTTAAGCTTTGGGGATATACATATAACAGATGTTGTTTTCCTTATTACTTCTACAGAGTGAACTTGTATATTGTCTAGCAGTGGTGAAGAGTGCTGAGCTGAACATAATTGGACGTAAGTCTCTTATACTTTCTTGAGAAGGAAATTTTCTTTAGACTGTGAACGCAGAAATCCAATTTTGTTCATTCTCATGCCTCGGCTCTTGATGTTGATTGCAGAAAACTTCATGACTGGTTACCGTGTTGTTTTTGACCGGGAAAAGCTCATATTGGGATGGAAGAAATCTGATTGTAAGTGGTTATTTTCTTCTCACAGTTACCATTCTCTAATTTATTGTTTATATGCTGAGTTTGCTATATACTTTGAGCCCTTGACAGGTTATGACATTGAGGATCATAATAATACCGTCCCAACAGGACAACACTCAGATAAGGTGCCTCCTGCAGTCGCTGCGGGGCTTGGCGATTACCCTGCCACAGATTCAAGCAGAAAGTCCAAATACAATTCACAACATTCAAGTGCATCACAGTCGTCGCTTTATAGCCGCACTTCACTTTTGACTTGCTTTGGATTTCTAATTTCTTATATTTTATTTTGTTTACATGTTCTATGATCATTCATTTGTATGGGTCATTTATAGTTTATGGTGAAGTTAGCTCATATAATGGATGTAGATATTAGAGCACCTTTTATTTTCTTGCTCTATAGTTTAGTTAAGTAGAATTTGTAATATTTTTTCTCTCATATAACTGTGTAAATGCAATCTCTAAGTTTTCTTTCCCTCATTGTCTCTATTTACTATACAATAGTCTATGTGAATTTTTTATTTAATTCAATTTAGCCCTGTAAGGTTTCACCTTAAATCATAGGCATTATCATTGAAATCTTATCCATGTGTGCATGATTATTATTAAACTGAAATGGT
>Ga0315914_1001523_pt1 | contig 34756 bp, 27 predicted proteins | sample MpolenodulesMG_FD_203920 | JGI IMG/M metagenome (GOLD analysis project Ga0315914, IMG submission 203920) | Medicago polymorpha root nodule microbial communities from Los Angeles, California, United States - elongated nodules | ecosystem: Host-associated > Plants > Roots > Nodule | place: USA...
CTTAAGTCACACAGAGCTTATAAGATGCGTGAGTTAAGTCACACAACGTGACTTAACTCACGCAGGGGTACAACAAGGAAAACATGCTGGGTGCGAGCAAAAATTGCAGAGGGGAGAGCAGAAATCTTAATAAGTACACAACCACCTACGAAGTTCCTCCCTACATGAACACCAAAACCAGCAAAAGCAAACATTCATTATACCACATTGCAGCCTCATTCAACATCACAACCACTTACAATGCAGCAGTTGCTCCAATCCAATTCAGCTCTAAACTAGTTTTTAGCATTCCAAACATTTTAATCATAACAGGAACCCCCTGCTAACAGCTACTAATTTTTGGTTGAAAACTCTTTATTTTTTAAAAAGGGACCACTAATACCACAATTTTTGTCAACACGACTAAAATTTCCAAAGGTTTATTTCAAGACAGCATCAACTGTCCAAAAGTTTATTTGAGCTCAACTGTGTTTTGTTATTACTTATTAGTATATCCCTTTACGATAGCATAACTCAATTTAACCTTGATCATCAACATTCCTACAAGATGATGAAATAAACAATAAAATTTACAAGAAACTAAATAAACGAATCCGACTACTTTGTATCCCTTCTCTATCATACACATTCTTGTAAATAGAAGTTCTATGTTACAAATCAAAATTGTGGTGTAGTTGCAAATCAAGACCACATTTGGTTGCACTTGCATTCTTGTTCTCAATTAGAAAGAGCAGTTCTGCTCTCAGTAAAAATAGAATAAACAAGTAGCAAAAGCTTGTAGTTGTACCTCTTCCCTCCCCTTCTCCACAACCCGTACGGCTGCCTCTATTAAATCTCTCCGTCCAGATGAACTTCACTAATATGCAAAAACCTCATCCTCGCCTGCAGCAGTGCAACAGTTCGAGACAGCCGATTGCTTCCAATCAGTGCAAAATCAAGGCAATTTGTTACACAAGTAACCGTCCAAACAGTTCAAGATCAATGCACAAGCAGTCTCTCATTACTTGTTGCCAATTGCCAAAGCACAATAGAACACATCAAGAAGATTGGAATCAGTTTCTAGCCCCAAGTGCTGTAGTTCCTCCCATACATGTTGCCAAAAGAGGTCCTTGTGCAGCAGATATAATTGAAGTATTGTTTGCCAATCAAATAATCAATCAGTATGGAATGACATATGGCAGGGCAAAAATATCTGCTGGCTCTAAGTGCACAGCTTTTTCCCATACTTGCGGTGTTTCCCCAGCCTCTGAAGATTTCACCACGGGTTCTCTTTCTTGTGAAATACTGCTGTCAAACAACCATTCTTGACCATCCAAATCAGACCATTCCACTTTAGGTACCGAATATATGCGGCTTAGGTACTTAGTATCTGGATGAGGTGATTTTGAAGATGCTTCAATTAACGGAACAACTAACATGGTTGCAGCGGGAGTCTTGTTTGAGGGTACTGCAAGTGGTTGAGCTTCAATGAAGCCATTTATCTTGCATTCTTTGTTTTCTATCTTAGCACTGCTGGTGGCTATTCCTGGCCTATCTGAAGCATTTGGAATGGAAATTTGGCAAGCTTCCAATATCCTACCATTTTCCGTGATTGGGTGGGAAGAGGATGGTCTTGGCAACTTACTCGGCCAATTCTCATTGGCTGTAAAAAAATTCAAAAATTAATTATAATGTCAGCCAGTATCAGAACAATGCATATGTACATGAGAAAGTTGATACAAAATACCAAGAATGAAATATCAATATAAGCATGCATTGCAACGTATTGAAAAAACCCGCCATTATATCTCATAGGTCAGAGAAATACTACTAAAACCCAACAAGAGAAACATCTTATTTGTATTTTAAATACAACAAATAAGATCACTGTAATGCAATGAGAACAAGACTCATGTAAATAACACTCACCACGTAGAACTCCATTTGACTCAGTCTCCTTCCGTTTCTTGGGATTTTCAACGCCAACAGAATTCTCATGTCCGTTCTTGCTAATCCGTGTGAAGGAATTTGAATGTATAGGACCACCAATGTTGCTTTCTTTTAATTTATTCAGCTCCGTGGTTTTGAGTTCAGTATGCTCCTTCGTCTTATCTTTCTTCTCTTTATCCCTGTCTTTGTCTTTCCCGTGTCCTTTCTTCTCCTCTTTAGTTTTTCTTTTTTCTCCTCGTTTATCATCTTTATTTTTCTTGATCTTTTCCTTTCCTTCCTCTTTCTTTTCCTTAACTTTTTCTTTTCTGCCGTCTTTCTTTTCTCTAACCTTTTCGTTTCCTTCGTCTTTCTTTTCATCAACCTTTTCTTTCCCTCCAATGGTTGCTTCCAAGTTCTTGTCAAAATACTTCCCCATAGGTTTGGGTATTCCATCAGCTTTAGGATGAAAATTTCCAGCATGCTTCTGAACTGTAGTATTTCCAACAGGTCGTACCTCGGCAAGCATTCCTTTCCCATCAATCTTCTTAGCATCCAAACCCTTATCCCTGAGTTTTTCACCGCCATCACGCATGGTTCCACTACTCCTGGCCATAAACTTAACAGTCCCCTCATCCATCCTATGGTTTGAATTTGTAAACTTCTGAACCAACTGATTACCAGCCCCTCCATTATCATCCTTAATTCTCCTCTCGAACTCCAGAAGGAATTTGGGATCCTTGTTGTCCTCAGCCAGATGATTGTTCTCTCTAGCCATCTCCCCATTGTTTCCATTATACTGTTTGATAATTTTATTATCGACAAAGAGACCCTTCTTATCAGGCTTGATTTCCTTCTGGAGTTTACCTGCATTGAGACCCTCAGCTTGTCCAGAAAGTCCTTTGCCATCAGCAGTACTGGTTTTACTTTTATCTTTATCTCTATCTCTTTCTTTGTCCTTGTCCTTGTCTTTGTCTTTGTCTTTCTTTTTTTCCCTGTTTTTTTCCTTTTTATCCTTTTCCTTAGGCTTTTTATCCCGTCCTTCTTTCTCCCTCTTTTCCTTCTTTTCTTTGTCCTTCTTATCTTTTTTGTGTTTTTTTTCCCTCTGTTTTTCCTCCTGCAAATCATCGGTCAAAAGAGATAGTAAGAGCAAATAATCTGATAAGAAAACATGCACAATGATTTAGCAATTTCTACTCCACCTACGAGCAACAAGAGAGAGAATAATACAAAAAAAAAAGTATAATGCAAAACAAAATGTTCCCCGTCTCGTTGAAGATTAAAGAAACCCAAGCAACAAATTTCAAAAATAACGAACAACAAATCAAAGTCAATTAGATACCCACATCTTACCTACAAAATATTCTAGATTTTAGTAGCATATTTTTGACAACTAAAACCCCAAAAAGAGTGAAAACACACATCTGTCGATGAATTTTTAACCAAAATAAAAACTTCAACAATATCTCTTTTTTAGCCAAACTCAATAACCTGATTCCCACAACCCAGTTCGCGTCCTTCTTCTGGACTATATTGCACATGTTACATATTAAAATTAACATGTGCAATGACATTTTCAAGTTTGTTTATTGTGAGGGAAACTCAATGATTAGATTCTCTCAACCCAACTAGCTATTTCAATTTCCAACTCACATCTTTCTTTTGAAATTATTTCATAATAAAATTAGCATGTGCTCTGACATTTTTATGTTTGTTTATTCTAAGGGTTAACAAAGGGAAAGAATGTGGAAGATGTGAAAATGAGAAGAAAAGTGTAAAACCCCTTGTTTGGAAGAGGGAGGGAAACAGGGAGAAACAAGAAAAAAATGATGTGGGACCCATATAAATATTATATCCACTGGGGTAGAAAAAACAAATTTTGATATCACAGCTCTCTCTCTCTCTCTCTCTCTCTCTCTAGAGTGGGGTTCACTAGATATTTCTCATTTTATCAAGGATAAAGTAAGCATTGCATCAATTTTTTTTTTACTCACCTATCTGTCCAACCAAACAAATGGAGAGAACTTAGTTACTTCTCTTTCCTCTATTTGAACAACATAAAATTTATTTTCCTTCTTCAATTGTCTGTCCTCTCATTTTCTCTCCACACCGAAACAGAATGTTAAAGAAACATCTTCGTTATAAATTCTGTGACAGGCATTGAAAAAAAATAAAAGAGATATCAAGCTTTGGCTGATAGGATATAGAATAATATATATTAGAGTAGTTAAAGTAGTTAGAGAGCTAGTTAAGTTTCTGTTTTTATACTGTTTATTGTTGTTTTTTCAGTTTTAGGTTAGTTGTTGAGGATCCTTATCCCTTTTGTGGCTAAGAAGTTGAATCTGGAGGTAACGGTGACAGTGGTGGATTGTCCATACTTCCCACCAAGACTTGTCCCTTACCCCTTTACTGAGAACATGACTTTAGCGGTGGTGTGTGTAAAGATGATCAACATTCGATGATGTTAGCGGTGGTGCTTGGATCTTCTTTGTTGCCGCATACAATTCTTGATTCGACAGTTCCGGCAAAGACACCAGGCTGGCCAGAATCTTTTGAGACCAACAACCGGTCTCTTCATCCTCGCACTTCCACTCCTCTTCTTATTTTACCATATCATCAAGAATTTCTTTGTACGTTCTGTCTCCCTATGCCTTACAACCACTATTTAGCCCTCCAAATCTACTGAATCAGACCTGCGAAAAAAGATTTGCAAGTTGGATCTGGGTTTTCTTGATCACCAGAACGAAACAAAAACCGTATCCAAGCATCCAAGCTCATGAACGCCCTCTGCACTTCATGAAACCCATGAATTACGTACTCCTCAAACATCTTTTTAACCCTTACAATCCACCCAATGGGATCTATCCCCGTAAAAATCGGAAAATTCACTATTTACACTGCCTCCATCAACACCGGCACTTTTCAAAGATCCGGCAGGTCAGACCAATCGTTAGGAACCAAATGAATTGAATTCCAAAAAAAAAATAACAATTTCATAAAAAATAGGAAATAAAGAGAGCTAGCTCTCCTACATTGGTTATAAAACCAATCAAAACTAAGATGCCAAAGGTCCTTTTAAAAAGGAAGAAGGTTTATATTTATAGACCTCCTGTTACAAAGTTAAAGGGATAAGGATACACACCAACTAACCTAAACCAGAAAAAACAACAATTAACAATATCAAGACAGAAACTTAACTAACTAACATAAGCCAAACTCGCTATTAGCTACTTTAACTACTTCAATATATGTTATTCTATATCCTAACATAGGCCATCTGACAATAGACATTAACAGCAATAAATATGTCAAGATTATCAAGTCCCACACAAAATCAACAGCTTAAGAAGTGCAACTGACATATTAAACTAAGGATTATAAAATAAGAGATTTCAGAAAATAAAATATAGATGTCCAGTCCAGTAATAACCAACAGACGAACAACCTGGAAACTTTAATGGTACCAGGGAAAACACCCTCCAATATTTACTACTTGACCTAAAATGAATGCAGAGTAGAAGAAACCCTGATCTTTTTGCCACCAACAAAATTAAGGCACGGAACAAAACAACCAACAAAGCCACGGTCACTAATCTTCTTGTGATGTACAATTGTCTACTAAATCAGACAAAAGTTGTATACTTAACTCTATTAACATGTTCTCTAGTCTGTTGAAAAGCATGCTTAGCAAAACATATGAAGATCTTAGGATCTTCGTCTAGTCAGAAGCTAAATCTTTTTGGAATGGGGAGTGCTAGGAACACAGTCTTTCTAACACTCACTCTCTTATAGGGTGAAATTAATGTGGGTCTCACACTTTGGAAATAGGTCCCACATAAAGTGGTGGGATCCACATGGCTTTCACCGAATAAGATAGCATTCCACTTTTGAAATCCCCAATACAGAGTGACGGGATCAGCATTCAGCGCTAACATGTTCTGAAAAACAGAGCACTTAAGATTTTGAACCAGCAATACCTTTAGTTCAAAGATTATCCAATTCAATTACAGTTAAACCAATCAAAACAAGACCCAAAAGTTATGACAAACGGAGAAGCATACTGTAAGGATTTTAAATTTAAAAATGCAATCCATCGATTTTTTTGAGTTTTGAATACCCTTTAGATTTTGTATGTTAAAAAGACCCTTTAGAACATACAAAACTCTAGTGAGGTGAGAGTGCCCTAGAAAACTAAAAGTTTATTGTTAAGTCTCACCATTTCGATTCAGTTTTTAAAATATTGACACAGATATGCTCCACAACACAAGAAAACTATTGTAAATTAATAATTTCAAAAATAGGGAAGAAGCTGCTGCTGAATGCAATTGTGGCTCCCAAAAGTTGAATGATTTCAACATACCATTCTATTTTGAAAGAGTGAAATACTTCAGCCTCCATACTATTTCAATTTCAAAATCCATACAAATTGTCCCTCGGGACCTACAATTACCCTCTTGAAAACCCCTAAAGCATCTTACCCACAGATTTCCTAACTGTTTCATACAAACATCTCTTATTCAAGGTAGGTTGGTCAAGATTCTAGAAACATGGTAAGAAAAATTGAAAGCCAATTACAAGCAAAGTAGCAAACTCAATGCTAAAGCAACATTTAGATTCAAAATAGGGTTAGAAACCAACTCGATGCTAAAGCAACATTTATGTTCAAAACATAATTTTCAATGCTTAAACTTAGTATTTTTACCTAATTATAAGCCCACTTCGCCAACAAAAATAAATTGTCCTAAATATAAGCTGCATTGCAAGTTACTAGATACATCTATCATTTTTTCCAAATATATCTCTTATTAATACTACTAATTTGTCTTGGGAGTTGAAAAATCAATACTTAACACATCTATATACAAAGAACAATTAAGTAATAGTTATACGCAATAATTACACTACCAGCTTTTATTGATATATATGAAAAGGGGCAAAGGGACTTATAAATAGGAACAGAGGTAGTATACTAGTATCTTAAAAAATTCCCTGTTAACAATATGAATAGTCCAAATACCATACTCATTTAGGGGGGAAAAATCAAATTCAATACCTAAACATATTTCTGAAGGCGATTATTTAGCATACACAAAAATACAATACTAGTGAACAGTTATATCTCTTGTCAAAAAAAAGTTAATATATCAAAGTCCTCTCAAACTACTACACCAAGATAAGTAAGCACTTAACTACAACAAAGTTCAAAACTTCATTGTGTTCTTCTACAGTTGAAGTTTGATGTTCAATCAAGCAATATCCTAAATCACCCAACTTGATAATCTAACTGATGTCCATAACTTCAACCACCACACTCAGCCTTTGTTTGGATTAGCGGTGGAGGCAAGATTTTCGCGTCCCGAGGCAGGATTCAATGTGATATTGTGAAGCTAGTATTTATGGCTTCACTGCAAACGTGATTTTCTGCCGGGGTTTTGAAAATTTTAACGCCTCTCCAAACACATACTCAGCTTAAAATTTCAAAAGCCCTTTTACATGAAAGCTTGGCTACCCATCACAGGAAAGATACACTACTGCAAACAGAACCCAACGCAAGGTTTAAACATGCAAACAGAATCCAATACAAGGTTGAAACAAAGGGTCTAAAGAGCCACATGGAAGGCACAGCATCAGGTCCAAATGCCGTTGTTCTACAACAAAAGGATTCATGATTTGATTACTAACGATAACTTGTCTTTCCCTCATTCAATAATCAATACTTATCTAAGATTAAGTTTAAAATGAGGGGAAAAAAACTATAAAAAGCATTTGTCTATATACTATGACAGGCTGGCTGCACAACTATGCATGTACTTCGACAGACATGCTAAATCTTATAGATTGGTTTGAAGGTGATGATACAAAATTGATCACTCCTAGCATGAAAGTACAAATCAAATTCACTTTAAAAAATAAACGCCCAGAGCTTACTAGACAATAAAAAGAAATTGCCAAGGCAATGCAGTAAATGACAAGATGGATCACCTTAACATCTTACCACCCATGACACAAATTCTCCACTCAAACCTCTTGGAACTTGATATTTATAACCACATAGCAGAAGCACAACCCAAAAATCTAAACTTTAAACACAACACAGAAAAAACTAACAAGAATCCAGTGACCATATAAGAAGACAGATAAAAATAGCATTCACTGTGGAAAGTTGTAAATCACATGAACCAACTTCCATCAACAAATGGTGCACACCCTACTAATCAACATTTGTCAAGAAAATATAGTGTAATTTAAGCCTCCGATTGAACATGGTCTTTTGTATTTTCATTGTGAGTTAGATGATTTTAAAAGAGGCCACGTAAAACTTTTGTAGGATAAATATTAAGAAACAGATATAACATTATTAAATAAAACATGAATGCATGATAGCATCTATTTTCTAGTTATACATTTCAATTTTCCTTTTAGAAAATGAAGCTTATTGATGCACGATATCTTGCAACTAACGATAAACTCCATTTAGCGTCAGAAATAATATTATGCCAACCTATATGCATGATGTGAACATAGGAAAAGTATATTAACCTTTTTTAGCAAGTCAACTTCATCCGTTCTAGTCTTCTTATCATATCCTGGTGGTGGAAATGGAAAGCAGCGCGACATTGCACAAAATCCAGATATGCCTAGTATAAAATGACCCTTCCAAAATTGAGAGTAATAATCCAATTAGTTTCCAGCACTGTTCCAGAAAGGGAACGAACCAGCAACTATGCTCTTGTCCATGCACCATGTCACCACATTCATTTCCAGCTTTAATATTCCTCCATCAACCACTTGCGCACAAAAATTATCCAAACCACCAAGGTTTACTTTCTTTCACCAAAATAATCAAACGGCTCTGACTATATTACTGGAAATCGATTCAAAACCAGTGAGCAACAAAGCAATCACTCAATCAAACTACTTAAAATTCCTAATATGAAGGTAAATGATTCAACACAACCCCCAATCAGTGTAGGTTTAGGATCACTATGGGACCGTGTGACCGTGTTAAGCTCAGATAAACTATATCAACTCGAAAGGCTGCTTCAGAAACTAAAATGGACCACATAAACCCGATGATCTCGGCAAATTTATTTCTCAACCAAAAATACTCCCCAGTCAAAAAGTGGAAAACAAAAAAAAAAAGAAGAAAAACACAAAAAAATGGTGACCTTCAGCCTATGCACCGAGACCAAAAACGGTAATCAAAATCTCAATCACTGATAACGGTATACGCAATCTTCTTCCATGCTCAAAGAAGCAGTGTTAAATACCATCATCTTAAGCAATCTCCAAGTGTAAATAGTTCCAAACCCACAATCCAAAATTCTGAAAAGATCAGAGTTTTTGCCCATTTGAGGCAAAATCAAGCACAATCTTCCATTCAATCACAGTCTCTGATCCAAACCCTAAAAAATTGGGAAATTTTCCAAATTCAGCAACTGTCCCCCAAAATACGATCCAATGAAACCCTAAAAAAACACAACACAAAAAAATCTGAGCATAAATACCAAAAAAACGCAGAAGAAAAAAAACCTAATCCCAATTATGAAAAAGGTGCAAAATTGAACGGAAGAAAGAGAATGAAAAGAGCTTTGAGGTAGAAAAGCAATAATCAGAATCGATGAAAAGAGGAAAAAAGGTGTGATTCGAAGCGTTAACGTGAAAATTGAAGTGATGAAAGAGAGTTAAAAGTGAAATTTATGGTTTTGAAGAGATTTAGCTACAAAGTGGACATTGTAGAACAGCAAGATCTCTCTCTTTCTTTTTCACATCAACAATTACAAGAAAAGAGAAGAATAATTATTTTAATTTTAATCTCAATAACTTATACAAAAACTGTATTAATTTAGGTATATAATTGTGTATAGATAGATATAAATTAGAATAAAATATAATATATGGTTCTGGGATAAGTACTTTTTTTTTTCTTTTCTCTGGTATTGAAATGGTAGAGATGTTTTCACTCAGAAAACAAAACAAGATTCTGGGTTTTGTTTTCTCTTATGTTTCAACACTGCTTCTCTCTCTTTCTCTCTCTTGTTACGGGTGTTGTGTTCGCGTTTGTGTGCTTGAGTTGTGTTGTGTTGTGTGTTGTCTTTAAAATATTATATTATATATATCTGTCTTGTACTAGTCTTATTGTTTGTGTGTGTTTCTCTTTCTTTATCTTTTCTAATGGCTAATGAATTGTTTGGTGTTCGGAAGTTACACGCGAGGATGAAAAGTATTTGAAAGCCTAAATGTCCAAAATCTTAAACACAAAAAAGGAGGGCAGCATGGGGATGTCATGGCCAAGGGTAAGGCACACTGCACACATATTTATATGTCTAGTCTTTTGTTTTTATTGTACAATATTAGACACCATATTTATATAAGTTAGGTGATTGGATATTAACTTACTGGTGTTAATTGTATTTAGAGTTGTCAAATGGATCGGCCCGCCTCAGCTCAGTGGGTCAGCTCATATAAATGGGTCTGAGTGGGTCGGCCCACTTGATTCATGGACTACCAAAATTGAGTCAAACTCAATTAGTAGTGGGCTACACGGTTCGATGGGTCAGCCCGGCCCATATTTCAAAATGAATTATTTTGTTATTATTCGGAAAAAAAATCGATGGAATGAACAATGAAACTACATATCACTTTTTTTTTAATAGAAACATATTACATAAATTATTATACATCAAATAAATCACATGTCTTCGTAAACTTAGTTAAATTATATATAGAACGTCTATTAAATCAACATTCATAAGGATAAATAACACAAAAGAATCAATGTAAAAGTAGAGTATTTATTATAACTCACAAAATGAACCTTGAAGACAACAAAATTTAATATCACATAATAAAATAATTTAGTCTTATCTAATAAAACTATTTATAAACTATTTTTTTTTAAGGGCCGACCCGCAAGCCCTGCGGTCCAGTCCAGGTCGGCCCATCTAAAATGCAGGCCCGATGGGTTGACCCAAAAAGATAGGGTCATTTTTTTCATGCCTTTTTTACGGCCTGGCCCGCACTAAAATAGAGGGTCGAAGGGCCAGCCCGATGGACTGGCCCATTTTAACAGCTCTAATTGTATTGAACCATAATTAGGTTTTTTTTTATTATTATGGCATCGATTTTTCTAAAAGTCACTGGGTTGAAAATTTGTTTTTCAATATAAAGGATTGATGTTGGTTTGGCAAACCCTGTTTTGGCCAATTTGAAAAGTAAGATATGATTGGATTTTTTTTGGACAAGTGAACTGTGTTGGAGGTGGTGGATCATATGCATCATGTTTCTTGACGATGGTTACTAGCTAAGAAGAGGGGCGTGTTATGCTTATTCTTCGAGCGATTGGTTAATCTAAGAGATCGTATTTTGAGAAGTTAGTCTTAGTGCTTTTGAGTTTTTTTTCCCTTTCTCATTTAGTTTACGTGCTTTAAGTACCCCTTATACTTTGTATCCATTGAGGGTTTTAAGTATTTTTCATACTTTGTCAAATTTTATTTAATAGTATACTCCTTCTGACCTCGAGTATATGTTTACAATTCAAAAGAAAAAAGTTCTTCAAGATCTAAGTTCGATACTGGCACACGGCAAATACAAGAGAATAAAAAAAAATCTATTATGGTAAGTTATTCTAAAGTTTTTAAATGAAAAAAAAAACTACTGTGTTAGTTCAAATTGATTTTTTTTCATTAAAGAAAGTTTACTTGAATTGAATTTCGAGATTTATCATAGTTAGGGCAAACCTCAAAAGTGTTTATAAAGATACTTACAGATTACCAACTAAATCAGTCATCACACCGATAATGGGAGTATAATCTACATTTTTACGGGATATGGATCGAACTCATTACCAACTAAATCAACCTTCATTAACTAAATAAAATAAAAGAGAATCCAACTCCTGGTTATTTTTTTTGTAATAACCAACTTTGGTTCTTTCACATGTATATATAGGTTGTTTCTATGAATGGAAGAGCTAAACTCTTTTTTTTATCAATCTCATAATTCCTTCAATCATTGTATGGTAAATGACGAATCATCTTCATAGTGTTCTTCTCTTTTTCTTGAACCTTCTTAAGCTTTAGCAGTGGTTGGTGAATCAGAAACAATACAGTATCAATTGACACTGTGACTTTGCAATCATAAAAGGATTTGACTCCCATCATTACATGTCCCTATTTTTTTATCTTTCGATAACCATTCATAATTATGATGCATGGACTAGAAAATGAAACATGTTCTTCTCATGAAAAAACAAATGTGGAAGAGGAAGAAGAGCTTTAGAGAATACATTGTCAACAAAACGCTTCCAGATCAGGAGAACAAATCTCGTAAACTCAAGAAAACAGTATTTCATTATATTGGAGTGGTTGACAAGCTTGATAAGAAAGGTTTTTCTAGACCTTTTTGCTCCTACTTACAAGTATGGAGGTTGGATATATGATGAAAGAAATCCATATGAAGGAATTTGCGAGGAAAAACATGGAGCCAAAACAATGGCTTCCAAGGTACTAAAATAACTATACTAATGGCCAACCATTAAAGCTGTGCAGAAGTGTGAGAAATGTCAAAGATTTGCAAATTCACCCCATCACCCACCAAAGGTGTTACATGAGGTGGTAACATTACAACCTTTTAACACTAGACATTTAACGAAATAATGGCCAATTAGAATCATCTGACAAAATAATATTTAACGAATTAAGAAAGAGACTAACACACGCAAAAGAAAGAGACTTTGTACCCTTCTCAAAAAACTTTACCTAAAACATCTATACATTCCACTCTTAATTTAACAACAAAATTTCTAATAATGAACAAAAATACCATATACATTTCCTTAGGTGAAAAGGTGGACAATGAAGGGTGTTGGAGAAGAGGAGGAATAATGAGTAAGGATCCTCTCCATTTATAAAATTAGAATTATGACCTGTGCTAACGCACATGTCTTATTTTCATGTAGAAACTCACAATTTCACCTAAGCCTAGATTATACTTTGAAGTTTTCATTCAAAGTTTTTAGCAAATGATGACCTTATTAATATGATTAAATACAGATGAAAAATTATTGCACAACATTACTGCACAATTATTACTGCCATCCTTTGCTAATTATTATACTTTACAAAACATTAATAATGTCGTCATTTGCTCCATTGACCCTAAAAAAATAAATTAAATAGTGCATTTCCTCCATTTACAAAACAGTTATAATGTCACCATTTGCTCCATTGACCCTAAAACATTAAATGAAATCGTGTCTTTACTCAATATGTTAAGAATATCTTTTATCTGTATTAATCAGTTATTACTGATGGACAAAAGTTTTGTTCGTAATATATATAACGACATTGAGAGAAGAACGCATGGTAAAATATGAAAAGGTCTGTCTAAATTAAAATAGCGTCAATAATAAGGCAAAATGATGCTTCATTACAATGATAGTTTAGAACTGAAGCATCACAGTTTTTGATTGACAAAACAAAAAGAAAGCATAAAAGATGAAGCACACGACACTCGACAAAAAGGGTACCCAAAGGAAAAAAAACAGCATGGGAAAACATTAAAATAAACTGGCCAATTCCATCAGCAATAAATCATCCACAACCTCCAATCCTAACCAGCAATGGCAGTTAAATAGATTGTATCATTCTCTCCAGCCATTGACACACCAAGTCTGATCTTAACCCCTTCACGAAGCCTGCGAGCATCCATAAAACGCTTCCACTGCCCACCAATCATGGCGTGTTGGTATGGAGTAGAGCCAAAAATCAACACGCGATCCCAGCCATTTCCGCAATCATCCACCAACTTGATAGAAGTAGTTCTGATATCCATCATCTTCGCAACTTCTCCTTCATAAATCAGCATCTAACACATAAAATAAATTAGCATGTCAACAACCTAACAAAAAAAGACAGGCGCTGTTAAATATAAACATGCTCGCAACAGACATTTTCCATACCAAAAAACCCTTGGCTACATCAAATTCTGTTAACTTCTTCACAAACTCTATCTGAAAGTTCTTGACATCGTGATGATAAGAAATCAAAGGAGTGAAAGGGGGGAGATTAGGATCAAAAGTTGTCTGGACATTTGTTTTGTCAATCATAAAATGCATAGGAGGGTCAAATACGGGAGGCTTAATCACTTTGCAAAACCTATCCTTCAACACAATCACGAACTTCATTTTATCCACAAATATGAGAGAAACCCAAGCACCCAAGCTAATCATAAAAATCACGTAAGGATTTCTATCCCTTGGAGAAAAACACAGACCCATTAATTCTTTCCACCAACACCTCGAGCTGATTGCTCTTTGCATCAATCAAAGTCGCAAATCGTTGAACTTGGTCCCCAAAGTCGTTCGTGAACATGTTAGATAGCATAACAGCTCCCTGATTCAACAACAAAAACGATTAGAACCATTACAAATAACAACATTAAACAAAACAAAAATGAAACATGTCAGACAAAATCATCTTCACCTCTTCAACATCATACTCGACTATGTATGTCCTGAACTTCACACAAAACTTGTTGACAACCCTTTCAAAGGATGAGGCAAGATTATTGAGCAAACGACATGCAACAACATAAAGCTTTAAAAAATAGGAAAAGATATTGAAAACAGACGTCGTAATTGTGAGAAAAAATAACTGTATCACCTGTCAAGCAGTGATAGGACAACAGAGTTTCAATACCACGACCTTCCATTGCCTGAATCAATGATAAAATAATGGAAGAGATTGAATTTTTTTAAGCCGTATATTTGTGAGAAAAAATAACCGTATCACCTGAATCAAGAGGCTGAATTTTTATTTACTTCCTAGGCCGCATATTTATGGTAAGAAGAGATTGAGTTTTATGCTTTGTGATGATTTTGTTTGGAAAAAAGTCAAATGATTCTGATAACTAGTGGCGCAGGAGTGAATCAATGACGCAAGATTTAATGATAATAAAATGATTTTAAGCCTAGGCTGCATATTTATGGTAAGAAGAGATACAATTTTATGCTTTGTGAGGATTTTGTTTGGAAAAAAGTCAAATGATTCTGATAACTAATGGTGCAGGAGTGAATCAATGGCGCTGAAGCTTTAATCTGCATAGGAAGCTTTAATCATGTGCAGGAGTGAAACAATTGCGTGTTAAAGGGATGAGGAAGTCAAAGGTGTAATTAAATGCAATAGAAGAAATCCAGATCGGCTGATTAGGAAATGCACTTAATCTTTCTAAATCAAGCTTGTATGTATTAACTTTGTATGTTGGTGCTGAAGTACCGTTCAATTTTGAAATGAATTACTTTAAACCATTTAATGAATGACAAACAATTTGAAATGAAATGAATTTATTGCGTGTTAAAGGGATGAGGAAGTCAAAAGTGTGAATTAATTGCGTTGGAATGAGAGGGAAAAAACTAGGTTAAAATTAGGGTTAGAGATTGTTTGACCAGACAAGCTTTAGAAAGAAAGATTAAATGGAGGACGTCATTTAGAAAGAAAAAGATACATACAAAATATAGGTTGTGGATCATGTTATTAACTGAGTCCCACTATCATTAATAATTTTATTTTTTTTGTCTTTATCTATCCAAATGAAAGAAATTAAGAAAAACATAAATGAGTGGATTCTAACTCAGGAATAATGTGGTTCCATTTGGGTGACATTAGATTTTGGTTACGTTACATTGATGATTTTATCTTTATGTCTCTCAACAAATCATCGTCTCTCATCAAAATAATTTATTTTAAACTTTTGCACATCATTCTCTCATAAAAAAATACACAATTCAAAAAACCTCATTGTCACCTACTTATTTTCCAAAATGGAGGGAGGGGACACACTAAAAATAAAATGATGATTTTTTTTTCAAGCCTCTATATATCTAATAAGGAATATTATTAAGTAATTTTATTAATTTGACAATAAAGGTCCGTTTGGATTGACTTATTTTAGAGCTTATGTAAAGCAACTTATGCAAATAAATAAGCATGAATGTATTATTTATAAGCTTGTTAAGGTAGTTTATGAAAAACAACTTATGAATATACAATTTTCGTTAGTAAGATCTTATGAATTAAGATAAAAGCATAATTATTTGCATAAGCTCTTTTTCATAAGCTCAAAATAAGCTCAATCCAAACAGGCCATAGGTATGAATATATTCGGATATCTTTATCAATTAAAAAGTTGAAACATCAATTTAATTTATGTGCAGATATCGATTAAATTATCTTTTTTTTTTGGACAAAATATCGATTAAATTATCTATCACATGGTCGTAACGGATTTTATCTCCAGATATTGGTAGATAAGGATATATTTTCTTAGGCTTGCTGATCTCCTCTTGAGAATTTTAGGGGGAAATGTACAAAAAACCAAAGACATGTGCTTTGGTTTCCGTTACTAGTTACTACTGCACACTTCCAGGTGGTGCCACCCCAACCCATCACCACGGCTATCTCTTCATACACTTGTCCAATTGTAAATGAGGGACATGTATTTTTTAATTTTTGCTGCCTGTATGCTATTAAAAAATTAAAAGGAAGTTGAAGAACATAGTTATATTTAATTAATTTGAAGTTGAAAATTTTATTTTGTTTTACAATTATCAAAAGAACTATTTGTTATGGAAGATAGTGATCGATTTTATATATTATGTAGTTTAAATTTTGAATGATCGATTTTTTGTGTATTACAACTTAATTGTATTGTATGCAATATGATTTATATATTTTAGTTTATTTTGATGGCGGCCACCCCAATTTTTTTTGTCTGGCTTCGCCACTAATAATGGTGTAATTCCACAGAGTTTTGGATAGCACATAACATCATTAGTCATCTCGAAAACACATACATATCCCCACTACTCTATCGCGGGAAGTTGCGAATGACGCATCAACGTTGCACTTTAACCTTCCTGTTGCCGGATTCCGCCACCGTTGCCTTGCTATTGATTGATCTTGCTGTGCATCTGCCCTCCCGCTGCTGTTAGCACTTGCTGAGACATGCAGCGTGTCCATTATTTCTATTTATGTTGTTGCATAAACTGATTTTTGTTACAAGTGGCATCGTTTTTTCATTACCAATTGCTTATATACGCTTTGCATCATAAAATAATTCACACCTAAGATAAAAATAGTCGATCAGTAAGCCAAACTCAACTATTAATGTCGATACTATTAGATTGGACATCTTCACTCGATATAGAAGTTGGGATATTGCAATTATATATCATTTTAAGGTGGTTTACATGTATATAAAAAAAAAAGGTCAAACAACTTTTCACTCATGTCATATATTATTGTTATTTTGTTAACTTTATCTTAATCGTCATAATACTTGTGAGGTAGAGGTTAATTTGAACACGACATAAACGTAAAATCCGTAACAGGATATAATTGGTTGATTAATTATCTTGAGGATGGAAATGGAAAAGTTCTATAAAGTTGCCATGTGTCCATAAAATACTCCTTGATCACCACGTGTGTTACATTACATTGAACCAAATACCAAACAATCGGAAAACAAAGGTTGTTTTCTTATTTATAGCACTAAGAATGGAACAAAAGAGGAGGCTGCAACTTGTAAGGCAAGAAAAAGGAAGAAAATGGAGAAGCAAATGGTGAAGGATGAGACAAAGGGAACAAGCGAATCAGGTAAAGGAAGCATTGAAGGGCTTCCATTTGAGGATAGTCCCTATGTGAAGTACAAGGATTTGGAAGATTATAAGTGTCAAGGTTATGGCATTCAAGGTCATCAACAACCAAAGCCTGGTCGTGGACCTGGTGCCACTGAGGCAGCTACTCTTTCTGGTGCTAATGTTTCCTCTCAAGCCCAATCCAATGCCGCTGATGTTGTTCATAGCAAAGGAGCCCCATAATAAATTGTTCCTAGATTGTTACATTTCCTAAAATTTGCTTTTATTTAGCATGTTGTTTTTGCTGTATAACACATTTTGGATGTTTTCTTATAGTTTTTTCCAAGGTAGATGAATTATTTTTTGAGTTGTGAGTACCATTGTATATGTTACTATAGCAACAACAAATTGAACTGATAATTGTTTCTCTTTACCGATTGATCAGCTAACATTTGGGGTTGTTCCTCTCATTGTTCCAATTTTTCAACCAAACAATGGTGCATAATGTTCCTTCAAGCCTATAGTTATTAGTTTAAATTCCAATTTTTTATGAGAAATGCTTTTTGAGACGAAACTAAATTCAACGATTGATCTCGCTCGCCATTGCTTTGACCAATTTTGATACCACCACCACTACCCTAATACCCTCAACTATAGCAATGTTGAATTTTTTATTATATATATTGAGGTCTAATCATTAGCGAACATAAAATTTTGGACAGAGAATTTATGGAAGAAAAAAATCAGCACCTTAAGCATTTATATATAATTTTTTTAACAAGGTTGGGATGATAATCACAACATCATCAAGAATAAAAGGGTTGAAATCCAACAAATGAATGAATAAAATAATAAGCACTTAAATCAGCTGAAGAAGTATTAACTAAACTTGTAAAGACAATGGCCAATCCTTCAAATCTTCTTCTTCATTCTGAACCTTACCACTTCTCATAGCACCATCACCACCTTCATGGTAAGAATAACACTTCAAGAAAAACGCAAGTATCAAAACAACCCACTCCAACAAAAATATTAAAATAGTTAATCCACCACATAGTTTCAATATAACAGAACCATCTTCTACCCTCACATATGATTTCAACTCTGCAAGAAAATCCTCAGTTCTTGTGAAAATCAACACAGAAACTGAACCTTGAAATATAGCAGTTAGCACAGTGACTACCATGTGTGCAGAGTACCAACGAGTAAGAGTGGTTATTGATGATGATGCAGAGGCGGAAACAGCTCCGGCGATGGTGAATGCATGGAGGAGAATGAAGAAGAAGCCACAGATTGAAGGGAAAAGGTTAAGGGAGAGAGTGAGGAAGATGCAACTTGAGGATGCAGATAAGAGTATGTAGTTGCAGAACAAGAATGCTTTGTGAATGTTGTATTGGTGTTGTTGACTCATTTTCTCTACTTTTCTATGTTCTTTCTTATGAGATGAGATTTATGAGTGTCGAGTTTTAAGGATGTTATTTATACTAATGAACAAAGATTCAAAGTAACGGTAATATATTGATTGCTGCTCTACTTGATTTGGTTGTTGGATTTGGTAGGCTATATGACCGTTGGAAAAAGAAACAAAGATGACTTAACGGATAATAGAGAATATATTTAATCTAAAAAAGTTATATGAGTTTTAAAATACTAACTAATTCATCAAAAATTATGTTAATCCTCATCATGTACTTGATTTTAGTAATAAAGTGAATATAGATAAGCTAAGTAAGAATCAACTGAACAAGTCTAAAATAAAAGTTGATTGAGATGTATTTTATTTTGATAGGAACTAGTTGTTAAATTGAGTGAAATATATGGAAATTTTAAGTGATAACATTTTTTCCTTAAAAAAACAAAAAGGTAACATTTTTGTGTCATTATAAAAAGGATGAAGAAAGTCTGCGCAGTTACAACAAAAATAATTATTTTTTTAAAAAGAAACCATTTAAAAAGAATACATATTATCCATAGATAATTGCAAATATTAATCAGAGTTTAAAAGGTCATGTATAACAATATCATGTTTCCTAGAACCATAAACGTTGTGTTTACGATGATTGATTTTGTCATTCAAAAATGTCTAGCGGCGCAGTTTATTGTACGTTTGTCTTCTATTCAAGTATAAATAATGATTTTTTCTTTAAAAAAAATCCAGAGATTATCCATTTAAAGAATACAATATGAATATGGGTGAACATGAGTATTAGATTCATCTAACAAGATGGATACAAATATCATACAGGTCGTTCCTGTGAAATAGGAGGTTAAGCTCTCTTTTTAAAATAGGCTCCTAGTAAAATAAAACGTAATTTTTTTGAGTAGCTAAACTTCATTAAAAAAAAACAGAATCAGAAGAACTTCTAGATATGAAAGGAATTAAAAAAAAATTAAGTGAAAGAGATTAAATTGACTGATTAAGTGATTATACAAATTAGGGGTGGTTTGATAGGATCAGATTTATATACAAAAATGAGAACTGGAGTTTAGAAAAAATCTAAAACGTGTATTGAAGAAAGAAAATAAGATAACATATTTATTTTTTATTTAAGTGGGGTGAGTATTAGACTTAATTTTTCGTTTGAGGTCCGGCCTAGTTGAGCACCTTGTACTCCCTCAAGGCCGGGCCTGATCATACTATTCATACACATAAATTTTCATTGTGAACATTTTTTTTATTCCAATTTATTATCCCAATTTAAATGAACAAGTATCGTTATTTTAGGAAAAAAAAATTGTGATATGTTAACGGCTGTGTGATAAAATTCAATGATAGTCCATTCATAATCATGTTAATATAAAAAATAAAGGAAGAAGATATTGCTCTTCTATATTGAGAATTGTTGTTTACATTACGATGAGAACAACTAACTAGTGTAACTTAACCAATCACTCTTCTAAAAAACATAACTAATTACTACAACTAATTAATTATAACTAACTATTAAATCCAACAACCTTTGGTGATCAACGAAAAAGATCGGCTATTTTCTTAACCATGTGTTTTTATACAGAAACTACAATATCAATCAAACTAAATAGAATAAAATTTCTTAAATATCCATTTTTCAAATTTTTGAAATGGATAGAAGCTAAAATGTTGATATAAACTTCAAGAAAGAATAATATCATCAATTTTTTTTAGTGTTCTTGAGAAACTTGCGAGGATCTACCATTGAAAGAAAAGAAATCTTGATATATGGATCTTCATCTTGAATAGAATCAATTATGAAATTCGCTTTGCCTCAACTTGTCTCTAACTATTACATCTACCAAAGAATGTTACAATGATAAGATCAATAATAGAATAAACGACTGCACAAATCTTTATGGTAACTTTGAGAAATCTCAATCTATTCTATCATAAACTTTCTATGTCAATTTTAAAAGGGAGAAAACTGACTTTTTTGAAAAAAGTTAATTTTGATCTTAATGTCTGATTCATTTTTAAATTGTTGATTACTGATTAATGATCAATAGTAATTCATCTAGTAATGTTTGCAATATCTTGGACTTACATGTATTATTTTATCGTTGGAATCTTTAACATGCAAATAGAGTTGATGATATTATGTGATAGTCTTAAGTGTTACACTTTGTTGGGTGTTACGCATAAAACAAGGTAAGATAAAATTAGATTAAGTGCAGTCTTATTAATCTGATGAATTGATGATACTATGAGGACTAAACTTTTGATGTCATTGTACAAACAGTGGGGTGTTACTCATTACATTTTTGATGTTACAGTGTTAACTTTACTAAAAAAATCATTTTCATCACTTCACCATAGAATTTTCCTTTTAAAAAGCATGTGCTCAAGAGTTTCCTTTCATTCTATACATAGATACCTATTAATTACTGGCAATTATATAATGATTCTCTCTCTTCACAAGTATCACCTATTAATTACCGACAACGAGTCTCATAATCAAAAGAAGAAATAAAATATTTATAAGTTAGTCCCACATTTCAGATTCATGATATTCTGACTATCTTTAATTTAAAATTTATTAATAAGTAGTTTTATTAAAAAATTATACATAAATTAAATAATATGTACATGTGGGATCAATTTAACGGGTTCTTATTAATTTACTACCATTTTAGAAGCTTATGTGTACGGCGATTTTTTTGTTACGAAGTGCACTGCAGTTTTTTTTTGGGTACAAAGTGTACTTGATTTAGTCGGAAAAACAATCAAATTCTTTTTCATGAATTGGATATATGTTTTAACAATCATTTGATAAAGAGAAAAAAAAATCAATAAAAATCTTTTCTTAATACATAATTCAACCCTTTTAGGATTCATGTAGAAATTTAAAATTTCAAAAGCATATGTTCTTAGTTTAACGATTCAATACTAATATAAAAAGGAAAAATAAATATCTTCTTATTATAATTTGATTTGTGTCACAACAAAAATGGAGTCTACACAACTAAAAGCGGTTATGACTGTCTCCTTTCTCAACCGGCAGCTACCACCGCCGCCGCCTCTCACCTCTCACCATTCATGGTCATGGATTTGGAAATTGCGCCTCCAGGAAAAATATAAATTCCTTGTTTGGCTGGTCTGTCATGATGCAGCTCCAACTCTATCTTTATTAATGCAAAGGAACATTGCTCAATTAGTTGTTTGCACTCACTGCGACCAGCAGGAAGAGACATTCCTTCATTGTATTCGTGATTGTCCGCACTCCTCCAGAATTTGGTGTCACTTAGGTTTCAACTCTGATGATTTTTTGCAGAAATAAACACTTATGTTTGGTTAAAAAATGGCCTTACAGGTTCAATCTCTTGCTTTCTCAGCTGGTGTTTAGTGGGTGTGGCGACACCGCAACTTAATGTGTCTCAACAATGAAATGTGGTCTCTTAATCGCCTCGCCTTCAATATTCAGAATTCCATGGTCATCAACCGCACCTTCCTCCACCATATTTCCCTTGCTGATGGCGTCGACAAAGTAGTGAAATGGAATTGTCGTAATCATTCTTGTTATATTCTTGACGTCGATAGGAGTTGTCGTGGCAATCCTCCGCGAACCGGATTTGGTGGTCTTCTTAGGAACAACAATGGTTTTTTCATCTCTGGTTTCTCCAGATTTATTGCTAATTCATTTGATATTCTTTTTACTGAACTCTTTGCCATTTTTAATGGTTTGTGTATGGTTAATACTTTGGGAATCACTGATTTTGTGTGCTACTCCGACTCCCTCCATTCTGTTAGCCTCATCAACGGACCTCTCATGAAGTTTTGTGTCTATGCCACTCTTCTTTCTGTTTTGTTTTCCTTGTAACCAAAAAATTTGATTTTTTTTTTGCCAGGTTTAATTGATGTTATTCTATAGAATAAAGGATTTTGGAAAAATTTTGGGCTGATTTTTTTGTTATTCTAATTATACTCTTAAACAAGTGTTCCTATAATAATGTTATATATATGTATTGTTGATGTTATTAAAATAGATAAGAATTTTGTTATATTTGTTATATTATTGAATATGGTTTGATGAGTTTGTCACATTTGAAAATCATAAATATCTATACTTATAATTTTAATATATCAAAATAAATTTATAAAATATCGTTTTTAATTCACATGCAAAATTTCTATAAAATATTGATAATCTAGACGCATTAGCACAATAAAAAGAGGAAAAAACGGACATGTGAGTGTCCGTCTTTCCGCTAGTATTTAATAGGTCAAATACCACTTTTGGTCCTTTTAGTTTGACATAATTCCCAAGTTAGTCCATTAAGTTTCAAAATTTCAATTAGGTCTTTTTAGTTTGACAAAAGTCCCAAGTTAGTCCTTTAAGTTTCAAAAGTTTCAAATAGGTCCTTTTAGTTGATAAACTATTTCACTATTACCCCTGCTATCAGTCTCCCTTTAACTGATGCTGATGTAGCCGTTAAGTTGTTGACTTGGATCAAAAAACTGCCTTTTAAAAGTTTCAGATGTCAAAATGTTACGTTTAATGATCACAAATGATCATTTATAGTGCTAGAAAGGAAGATATTTACAACAACAAATGTCTTTCTAGCACTATTAAACGGCATTTATAGGCTAGAACGATCATTTGTGGCCATTAAATGTAACGTTTTAACACCCTAGAGATTTTAAAAGACATCATTTTGATCCAAGTTAACAATTTAACAACTACATCAGGATCAGTTAATTATTAACTAACAGCAGGGGTAAGGGTGAAATAGTTTATCAACTAAAATGACATATTTGAAACTTAAAGGACCAACTTGAGAATTATGTCAAACTAAAAGGATCTATTTGAAACTTTTGAAACTTAAAGGACTAACTTGGGAATTCTGTCATATTAAAAGGACCAAACATGGTATTTGGCCTATTTAATAAAGACTTAATTACACTTTTGGCCCCCCTAATATTTCCAAAGTTGTGATTTTGGCCTCCTAAAAAAACAACTCTTTTGAGGTCCCCTAAGTTTACTTTTTGTTGCAATTTTGGCCCCCTAACTCAATTTTGACTCAGTCAACGCCACATGTGCAATATTTTAATTATTTTTGTATTTTTAAATTTTTTTTATTTTGTAATTAAAAAAGTAATTTTTTTTTAATTTTTGTAATAAAAAAACAAAAAATAATTTAAAAAATCAAATTCAAATAAATTACACACGTGGTGCCCACGTGTCCGTTGACTGGGTCAAAATTTACGTGGGGGTCAAAATTGCAACAGAAAGTAAACTTAGGGGGCCTAAAAAAAGAGTTGTTTTTTTAGGGGGCCAAAATCACAACTTTGGAAAATTAAGGGGTCAAAAGTGTAATTAAGCCTTTAATAAATAAGGCATTCCTCAGTAAAAAAAATTAATAAGGTAAGAAAAGAAACTCAATCCCCGTTTTCTCCAGAATTTAGATAAGAAGTCGTCGTAAAAAAAAAAAAAGAATTAGACAAGAATTTAAAATTGAAAACTGATTTGATTTTTAAAAGATTTGATTTTTTATAAAATCTCAAATATTTTGAAAACAAATAAAATAAAAAGTAAAATATTTTGAAAACAAATCTAATTAAAAAGTTTTGATGATAAAAAAGAATCTTGAAGCACAAGTTAATTAATATAGGGTTCTGGCGCTATATATACATGAGGATATTGTTTCCTTTCACAGTCACAAAAACATCCTAGTTAGTTTCATTAGTTAATCGATTGAACATCAACCTCGTAAAACCCTAATCTTTGCATTGTTAATTCATGGCTTCCTGGGATCAACAACCTCGTAAAGTGCTCATGACAAACCTTCCCTTTTCACATGGTTCTGAAAAACGTGGATCATTCACCATCGATGATTCTCAAAGCGACAACAAGAGGAGGAGGGTGGAACAATCTTCTACAAAGCCAACAATTTCATGCTACCGGCTTGATGCAAAAGATTCAACAATTACCTTGTCTCAACAAAACAACAAGATGATCGAGAATGATCTTTCCTCCACAACAAGAACTGCTGTTTCTACCACTAGTGGCAATCAAAACCCTAAAAGCACTTTTTCCAAAGAAAACTCAAAGGATGCAAAAGACTCAAAGGGTACCTTGAAGAATGATGGTGATACAGAATTGATAAAAAAAGAGGAGAATAAGAAATCAATGGAGCATTACAAGAAAATGCAATGTTGGGTTATATTGAAAAAGATGATTGAAGGAAGAGATGGGTGGGCACTGAAACACCCTCTTGATCTCAAGGTTTTGGAGGGTTTATCTAAGTCAAACTGTTTAGAGAACAAGTCAAAGTTGAAGGCAAATATGGGTTTGAAGGACATTGAAGCTAAGTTGGGATTGTATTCAACACCTGATGAATTTGCTGATGATGTGAGACTTGTTTTCTCTCATGGATTATTATACCCTTGGAAGGATGATGTTCACAAAGCTGCAAAGAGGCTAAGCGACGCTTTTGAGAACAGATGGAAATCTTTGAAGAAGGAATGGATACTTGAGGAAAGAAGAGTCAAAAAGATTAATAAGAGGAAGAGGGGAGTCACTGTGTCCAAAATCTGATAGAGGACAAGATCAAACTTTGAGCAAAATACTGAAGGAGAAAAGCAACGTGTTTGCTAGTATCAAAGAAAGGAGCATAAAGATCAGATAAAGAAGAACATCACAATTCACAAGCATCAACCTCTTTTGGAAAATGTTTCTAACCATATATTTTTCATTCATCTCCAAGCAAACATTTGTAATATATGTTATTGTCAACCATGTGTTGCTACCTATCATTGTTTTTATCTAGTTTTTAGAACTATTCACTGATATTTGATACTTTGAATTGATCAGTTAAGTTATGTTTGTCATGAATTGTTCTAGCTCATTTAATCTATGCCTTCCAATTACAACTTCAATAAGTCATGTGTAGTTTGGTTTTTATTTCTTTCTTCTCTAAGCTTTTGATGGTTGTTATTTGAGAGTTAACTATATGGAACCTAAAATTAGAATAATTCAGTTACTTACTAAAAAATAATCATCTTCTGGAAAGCTTGAATGAGGATTAAGCTGACTTCTACCTTTTTCTCTTCTATAAGCAATTAAGGTATCGTTCAAGTTTTTAGAGGGTATGACAAGAAAATGGTTGGGAGAAGCTACTTATTTTATGGCTACATGCAGTAAGAAGCTACTTGTTTTGAATGAGGATTAACCCTCAACCTTTTTCTGTTCTATAAGTGAGAAGCTACAATTGCTAACTTCTAACAACGTACTATGCCCACACAAACAAACACAGCATTAATCAATTATAGCTAGGCAAGAATCGTTTGAAAATTCATATTGACCTAACACATAAGTAATAACAATCAATTAAATAACTACACTATGCCAAAAAAAAAAATTGTTAGAAAAACAATTACCAATAATAATACACTGTTCCAGTTTTTTATACAAGGAAAAACGAACATGCATTCCAAATACATGTATGTTTTTGCTTATATAAAAAATTCGACCAAATACAAAAGCTTCAAGTACAAATTTGCAAGACGAATAATGGAAAATGGAGGATAAGTCGCCCAATCTCCATACTAGAAATTTAACCTAAAATGGAGTGAAATTTATTGTGAAACCCAAAAATTTCAATTCAGCCCATTTTATAATTTTATAAATAAATACAAGGAATGATATAACATATTTTTCTTCAATTTCTCTTCTCACTATTTCTTCCTTTTCAATTTCCATCAATCCAAACAATACGTAAAGCATAAGAGAGACGTTAGTTTCGGATATGTAGTAGGGGGCGTCAGGGATTGGGGTTTGAAGTTTGAACAACATGAAACAAAGTAAAGACCACTACTTTATTCTATTAGCTAAATTTAACATGTAGTTGCAGGCTGTTTGCGTGCATTTTTGTATTATATAAAATGATGAAACATACAAGCCTCTTAGCAAAAGGAAAATAACACATTCATTTTGATGCAATGCTACTCTTAAGAAAAAATATGATTAGGCTAACAAAATCCAATACTTAATTTTTTTGAATTGAAACACCATCATGATATCACACTCAAAATAGGAAGAAGCTTATTTTATTTTTCTCCACCTTGTCTCAAACATTGAGTGAGACGTTTGATTTGAGAGGGAAGTTTAGTCCTTGTACTTCATCTCAGATACCAGGAAACCAGGCATACCAAATGAAGAAGAGAACTTCTCAACATCAGCTTTGAGTTCTGCAATAGCCTTGTTGTCCACCAAGCCCTTGTTGAAATCCTTCAGAAGTTTTCCATGCTCCTTCTGGATCTCTAGTGTGAGTGTCACAGCACGGTGAAGGAACTCTCCAATCTTCTCAAAGTCCTTTTCAACCAAGCCTCTAGAAGTCATGGCCGGAGCACCTGTTAACAGAACTCCAGTCAGCTACCTTAAGTAAAATATAAAATAAAGGCACAAGTTTTAGAAACATCGGAAAAAATATACAGTAACAAGAGTAAAAGGTAGAGTCGGATACACTAAAAACAAGTATTTTGACAATCACATTGCACAAGCAACAATTTACAATTTTTACATGGTCAGCTGAAACAAATCGAATAATACTACTTGGTATAAAAATAAAAAAAATAAAAAAAACATTACAAAGGCATCCTCAATCAAATTGCTTTCCAACAAAATCTACAACAACAACTTGCTTGCTGTTAATGCATCCCAAGTTTAGACTCCGAAAATAAAGTTAAGTCCATACAAAGTTTCTTACCAACTCGTACTCCTCCGGGAGCTAAGGCACTGCTATCGCCAAAAACAGCATTTTTGTTGACTGTGATGTTACAGAGGTCACAAAGTTTCTCCACCTTGTTTCCTGCAAAAAACATCAAACCGCGAGATTAAGTTTCCAGAAATAGTACGCAATTTAAACCAGACAAGATCATTTTTAGGTGAGGTATCCTTTACCAGTCAATCCAAGAGGGCGAAGATCCCACAACACAAGATGGTTCTCAGTTCCACCAGTGACAAGACTGTATCCCTTGCTCATCAAGTAATTTCCAATGGCAACTGCATTGGCCTTAACTTGCTTGGCATATGCCTTGAACCCAGGTGACATGGCCTGTTTCAAGGCAACAGCAAGGGCACCAATCTGGTGATTGTGAGGACCACCTTGAAGGGAAGGGAAAACTGCAAAGTTGATTTTGTCCTCAAAATCGTAAACTGCATTCTCAGGCTGACCCTTCTTGGGTGGTTTAGGTCCCTTCCTGTAGAAGATCATACCAGCCCTAGGACCCCTCAAGCTCTTGTGAGTTGTTGTTGTCACAATGTCACAGTACTCAAAGGGATTATTAACTTCCTGTACACAACAAATAAATAGAGTTATCATTTATTTTAACATAAAAGCAGCTTATGAAGATACAATTTTCGTTAGTGAGAACTTAGGAATTAACATAAAAGCTGGTTTATTTACATAAGCTCAAAAATAAGCCAATTCAAACGGGCCCTATATATTATTGATGTTCTTCGTTTTTGGACTTAACCTAGCATCAATGTTAATCATAGAAGAGTTTATAGGTAAGACATTGTCTTACCCACACCCTAAGCCATGACGGGAGCTTATAAACCCCATTCAATTGTCACCTTAAAAGACAAGTTTATTGATACTTTCAAAATACATAACTATTTTACATTTAACCTTTAACAACGGATCCAGATGGAATAGATAACAACAACATAATCTGTAAATGAAAAAAACAATAATGCAGATTCACTGTAAAAAACTATGATGAAAACAACTAACCAATAAAAAAAAAAACTTGATTAAAAAAACATACCCTCCAAATCAACAGAACAACAATGTATAAATCTATTAATATGATAAACTATCAGATCTAAAAGTAAAATACAAAGAAACAAACAAGATCCATTAAATTAAAATTCAGATATCAAACTTTGTATAAATTATGAATCTAATAAAATATAACTGTTGAATCAAAAATAGAAATTGATATGAAAGTTAATACCTGAGCAGCAACAAGGCCACTAAAGTGAGCCATATCACAAAGCAAAAGAGCACCACACTTATCAGCAACATCTCTAAATCGTTTATAATCCCAATCCCTAGGGTAAGCACTACCACCACAGATAATCAACCTAGGCCTAAAATCCAACGCTTTCTCCTCCAACCGATCATAATCAATAAAACCAGTCGTGGAATTCACCTTATAAGGCAAACTCTCAAAGTAAATAGAAGTCGCCGAGATCTTCTTCCCACCGGAAGTATAGTAACCATGAGTCAAATGTCCACCTGAAGGAAGATCCAATCCCATAATCCGATCATGAGGATTAAGCACGGCGGTGTAAGCAGCGAAATTGGCCGGTGAACCAGAGTAAGGCTGAACGTTAACACCCCAAGATTGTGGATCGAGATGAAAAGCTTGAAGAGCGCGTGAACGGCAAAGGTTTTCAATTTGGTCGATGAATTCGTTACCGCCGTAGTAACGGTTACCCGGCATGCCTTCGGAGTATTTGTTGGTTAAAGCGCTGCCGAGAGCTTCGATGACGGCGAAGGAAGTGAAATTTTCGGATGCGATGAGTTCGATTCCGCGGCATTGGCGACGTTTTTCTTTTTCGATTAGGTCGTGGATCTCTGGGTCGACGGTTACGAGTGGTGTGTTACCCCATTCGCTAACGGGATCCATATTTGGAAATGTGTAAATGAATCTGAATGAATGAAAGAAAGAGTGTAATGAATGAGAATGGAAATGTGTGTGTGTGTCGGTTGTGTTTAAAAAGGAAAATATTGCTAGTGTTGTGGCCGTTGCTTAATCGTTGGTTAGTTTATGGTAGTTGGTTATTGGTAAGAGTAAATTCTATCCACTTGTTCATTTTTCTTTTCTTTCTAAATTTGAAATTTCTCATTACTCACTTCAATTATTAATACTACAACTTCTAAATTATCTTATTTATTAAATTTAGCCTCTGTTTCGCAAGACTCCTTTTTGAGCTATATAAATTCATTTGATTAAAAAGGACATGTTTTAGTCCACGTAAACTTTAAAAGCTGAATTTATATCTACTAGGCTACTAGACAAAAAAATACATATTTGATAATTATCATTTTCTCATGAGTTTTATCTTACTCCCTCCTGTCCTATTTATAAGAAAATTTTCAAAAAATAATTTGGTCCTATTTATAAGAAAAAGACACAACTTTTAAGGTATATTTATTGCTTAAAGACATTTCTAACCTTAGTTTAATGGTGGTCTTTTCAATAGTAGTGGATATATTTAATACTTCGCAAATTTTTATGAGGGTATATTTGTAAAAACATTCAAAAAATTACAACAATCAATGATTGTCAGTTTTGATGATTTTTTGTTTTTCTTCTTATAATAAAGACTGGATGGAGTATTTTTACTAATTTAAATAAGGTAATTCAAATAACTTATTACTTATCTTTATTTATTTCGATTTTGCCCCTCTGATCTTAATTGAAAAAATGAAAGTATTAATTAAATGCATCATTTTTATGTCATTTCATATTAATAAGTTATTCAACTTCCTTCAAAAAAAGTTAGTTCAACTTCCCTAAAAAAAAGTTATTTCAATCGCTAATTTTATCAAATATTACAAATTCAATCAGGTAGCTTATCCAATATTTATTATAAGCTCATTCATCGTAAATTAGTTTATCATTTATTTGCTATTTTTTATTAAAGTATTAAATAGTTTGTCTTGAATTAGTTTTTTTTCCTTCATATTTATTAAATTAAATATTGAGAAAAGCATTCAACTTTGTTTCCTTTCTTTTTTTAAACTTAGGTTTTAACCTTCTTTTTTTTTTAGGGAAAAACTTAGGTTTTAACCTTTGTTCTTCCTTTCAAGCAAGTGTTGGGACCACGTGATTAGAACTTCTGTGTTTCTATTCGTTGGTGGTGATTATTCAAAGTTTAGAATCATTTTCGTGGGTTGGGTTTTAAAATGTTAATCGAAAGGTTAAAATTTAATTTTCTTTGTCTAGAAGTTCTAGCTTAACTGGTAAATACCGAAATTGTAAGGTCGGACGTCGTGTTCCGGGTTCGAACCCGGAACCTCACAGTTGTATGTAAGTTTATTTTCAATGGATTACCACTAAATTAGATTATTTTTTTACTTTCAAGTATGTGTTTCGGGTTAACGAACTCAACCATGTTCGCGAATTTAAAACGAGTCGAGTTCAAGATAAAAAATATATTCATATTAAATTTGAGTTGAATTTCAAACAAAGACATCTTTCATATAATCAAGTTCAATGCTATTCAAATTTTAAAAAAAACATTCATTTTGTTGCTGTTAGTTTTAAAAGACCTCAATTCATATTTTACTTTTAAGTGTGTAGATTTGTTGGACCGACCCTAAATACATGATCGTGACCAACATTTTATATAAACTTTATCAATTTAGCAAATCCAGTCAGTTTTCGTTAAACTTCTGTAATTACAAAACACGTGAGAACATGACAACAACAATATAGAATTTTATTTCTTTTGATTGAAAAACATACCGGTCACGATAAATTTACAAATTTGACTTGTTCTCAAACCATAGTATAACATGGGACATTTTAATATTCATTTAAATTTAAAATTCGTTGTTGCTTGCAAGAACCGCAAGAAATTAGAATCAGGGGCGGATCCATGTTGGGGCAATGCGGAGCTATAGTTCCACGTGCTTTTTCTTTTCTTTTCTTTTTTATAATAGGTAAAACGCAGGAGTAGAATACTAAACTTTTACAGTGTGTTTCATGCTTGAGTTCTGCAAAGTCATTTGTAGTATTTGATGTGAACAAATTATTGAGGATGATTGAGTTTTATTCAAATAATTTTATAGATGTGCCGAAAGTGACGTTACACACTCAACTTAAGAATTATGTTACAGATGTTCGATCTGGCTCAAAATTTGCTAAGTTGAAAGGGTTTTCAGATCTTTGTGCAAAACATGTGGAAACAAATAAGTGCAACTCATTTGCTATGGTTATGAACTTTAGAAGTTGGTTTTGCTCTTGCCGATAGCAACTGCAAGTGTTGAACGTATTTTTTCAGATATAAAAGTTGTGAAGAGTACCTATGTAACAAAATGAGTGATCAGTGGCTAAATGTCCGTCCTGTAAGAGATGTTCTTTTAACAATTAGCTATGATGTCGCTTTACCTCATTTTCAACAAATGGATAGAAGACGACGATGTCATTTTATCTCATTTTCAACAAATGGATATAAGACAATTTTCATTGTAATGTATTGTGTCAAACAATATTCTTTTTTATTTTTAATATAGTCTGTATTATTGTTTTTTTGAAATTTTAGCTCTACATATATCTAAAGTCTGGATCCGCCTCTGATTAGAATGGTCCTTATGGAATGCAAGTCACTGTGAAATTTGGTTTCAATAATTCTCAATGTTGTTGTTGGTGGCTATGAATTTCGCCAAATTCTAAACACCAACCCATCTTGCTGCACTGACTGTGACATTTGCTTTGCTTCTCCCACATTTTAGTTAAATAGTGGTTTATATATGACTATGACTAGGAACTACTACTAAATAAGCCCCCCAACCCATAAATTTTGATGTATGAAATAATTTTAAAATACAAGTCAAGATTCAGCCATTGATGTACTAACCAACAACTTCTCTGACTGTCTTCATCCATCATGCTTGACATATAAACCAATGTTGGTGGATTTCAAGTCACCTACCTCAGTTCTGTAATCAAGTTCATGAGCTAGCGATCTCATAATTATGTCAATATATATTATATCCGAACTGAAGTATTTTTTCTCATATAATTCATATTTTTAGCAGTTACCTGTAGTTGTAGTTAGTAAATAAGAGTCGATGGATGCATGAAGAAAAGAAAAAAATCACCAAATTAGTTAACATCATATCTTTCCTGAATCAAAACACGTTATGTGGGTAGAGTGCGCGGCTGGCACGTCTCCACTTGGAAGGAGAGGATATACCAAAACACCAATATTGTTTTTAATTAATGATGAAGATGATGATTTGATTGTTTTTATATGAATTCCCTCGCAATTGCTTCCTGAATTCCATGATATTTTATTCCATTGGAACGTGGTTCACACTACAACTAGATCTAAGCTAGGTTGTAAATATCCAACTTTATGATCAAAAAACAAATTTATGCCAGGATTGTAGGTTTTTGTTTTGCAAAGATTTGTTTTGATCTACTTCAATAATTTTAGTAATGATAGTGGTAATTGATATAGTCCTTGGTCGTAAAAGAGAAATGTTGCCCAACTCATAAAATTTGGTTATACTATAACATTCATCCGTGCTAACGCACAAGTCATATCGATAAATATATTAAGTGCAAATATGTATCAAAATAGTTGAGTTGAATGAAAAAAATAGTATAATTCAATTCATAATATTAATTACCACAAACGTTTGTACTATACCATATTAAAATATTTTCATGACATCGACCCTAGACTTTTAACCCGCGCATCGCACAGGTCTATTAAAAACACAACAATTAAATAGAAATGGAATTAGCGCGAAATATAATTTTGAGAATAGAATTAAGAAATTTTGTTTCTAAATTTCTTATAAGTAAGATATAAGTAAGAGAGGTAGGGAGCATAGTTGATAGTATCAGGAAACGATCTGTTCATTTCTCTCCATAAAAAATAGGATATTTTGTTTGTATCAGAAGGAAACCTTCTATTTATTCTTTTCAATTAAAAATAGCAAATTTTGTTACGTACGATCTGTTTACTCCTTTCCATAAAAATAGCAAAAAAAATTACGTAGGAAAGGATTGCATATTCGGAAACGATCTGTTTATTTCTTTTCATAAAAAATAGGACAGTTTGTTAAGCATGAAACATCTTGATAAGCACGAAAAATTCATCTCCTATCTGTTTATTTTGCTCTGCATAACAATAGGAGCGATCTGCTTATTTTGCCTTGCATAATAGGAGCGATCTGTTTATTTTGCTTGCGATAAAAATAAGAAACATTTTGTTTAAATTCGTATCAGAGGAGGTAAGGAGAGTAGTTGATAGTATTATGAAAAATAGGATATTTTGTTGAACAACGATCCGTTTATTTTGCCTTGCATAACAATAGGAGCGATAAAAACAAGAAACATTTTGATTAAATTAAATCTAGGGTTAATATAGTAAAGTGAGGCGAAAAAATTAGGTTAAATCTAGAGTTTGTTTTGGGTTACGGGTTAACATTTAGTAATAAGAGATAGGGGACGACTTTCTTTTGTTTTTAACAAAAGAACAGGTTTATTTTGTTTTTTATAAAAAATAGGGTAATTAGTTTATTTTGTTTTTTTATAAAAAATAGGGTAATTAGTTTAGTTTAGTTTAGGTTTCATAAGAAAATAGGGGTTGATTTTCTTTTGTTTTTAATAAAAAATAGGTTTGTTTTGTTTTTCATAAAAAATAGGGTAATTAGTTTAATTTAGATTTCATAAAAAAATTGGGGACGAATTTCTTAATAAAAAATAGGTTTGTTTTGTTTTTCATAAAAAAATAGGGTAATTAGTTTGATTTAGGTTTCATAAAAAAAAAATAGGGGACGATTTTCATAAAAAAAATAGGGGACGATTTTCTTTTGTTTTTAATAAAAAATAGATTTTTTTGTTTTTCATAAAAAAAAAAAAAAGGTAATTAGTTTAGTTTAGGTTTCATAAAAAAATAGGGGTTGATTTTCTTTTGTTTTTAATAAAAAATAGGTTTGTTTTGTTTTTCATAAAAAATAAGGTAATTAGTTTGATTTAGGTTTCATAAA
>Ga0315914_1001524_pt1 | contig 34750 bp, 21 predicted proteins | sample MpolenodulesMG_FD_203920 | JGI IMG/M metagenome (GOLD analysis project Ga0315914, IMG submission 203920) | Medicago polymorpha root nodule microbial communities from Los Angeles, California, United States - elongated nodules | ecosystem: Host-associated > Plants > Roots > Nodule | place: USA...
GGTCTCAAATGTAAGAAACAAAAAAAAAATGCACACATATTAAGAAAGTGGATTGACCACATTTAAGTCATTATAAAAAGTGATATTTTTCTAATTTTACCCTTGTCTTGAAGTAGTAAAGACATTACTGAGGTGAGTTTAATGAGGGTAAACTTGAAATTGTGGCATTTAATAGGTTCATTTTACTATACTTTTTCTTATATTTGAGACCACCAATTTTATTTTTTTGTTTCTTACATTTGAGACCGGAGGGAGTATATTTTTTTTTGGTCAACCTTATATTAGATGTATATCATGAAATGAATTCACGTTAATGGAGATTCATTTTTAAAATTCTTAAATAGTTTTATATATTTGTTTGTCACATCCATTCATTTCAAGTAGTTTTAAATTTAAGGGAGATTTTTGCATGTAAATTTTAAGGTTAATAGTGCTTTTTTCGCAGTAAAATTTGTATTTTCGGTTTACCCTCTAAGAAATTTTTGGTTTGAAATGTCTTTGTAATTTTTTTTCCCGAATAACCCCCTAATAGGCCATTTAAAAACAGAAATTATGGAGAAAAAAAAATCTGAAAATGGTATATTGGGGGTGTATTCCGGGGAAAAAAAATTACAAGAACCAATTCCAGCCTGAAAATTTCTTAGGGGGTAAACCGAAAATGACTTATTTTACAGTGGAAAAGCACTATAAACCTTAAATTTTAAATTTGAAAGAGTATTTGCTACATAAGTTTTAAATTTGAAGGGGGTATTTGCATATAAATGTTAAATTTGAAGGGTGTATTTACCTATTTTTATAATCACACAGGTTTCGTCAACAAAACGACACAGTTTTTAAAAAGGAAAAAAAGCAACAAAAAAAAGTCAATTATCCTATGTGACGTGACATAATGTTTAGTCCACACGGAGGTGTCACATGTATAGTTAACTGCCACATCATAGGGTTTAACAACCAAAACAAACAGAGGGGGTAATTGACTAACGTTTGACAATTTCAAAAGGGTTTTTAAAGTTTGTTAAAAGTCAGGAGGTTTTTGATGAAAGTTGCAATTTTGATGAGATTTTTGCTTATTCACTCATTGAAGAACTATTTTAATATCGGAGACTATGACCGATAATAAGGTGTACATAATCAATGACTATTTTAATATCGGGGATTATCACCGACAATAAGGTGTACATATATGTATTATAATACCCCAATTTTTTTTATGAAAAATGTTAACTAGTGCCCCGAGACACTAGTGAAGGAGACTAATATAGAAGTTTTGCATTGAAAAATAATGAAAGGTGGGATGTTCCACTTTATGAAAGGCAAACAGTTATTGTTTTTAATAGAACGTTTTTATTTTTAACTTTCTTAACCGGTGGACTTGGCACGGGTTAACCTGACCCTTTTTTATTTTGTTTTTAGGAATACCCCAATTTTTTGATTTGTATGTACTTTGGAAAGCATAAACCCCTAAAACGTTTAAACCCTTCACCACTCCGCCGCTGTTTCCTTTCATTCCACAATCACCAAAACCTCTTCGATCAGAGAAATCACTCCATCGAAAAAAATGGAAGAAGAGCACGCAGATTCCTTCAACGACGCATCCGACCTCTGCCAACAGCTCATGGACCGTTACGCCAAATCCCCCGCCCCGCACCATCGCCACCTCCTCGCCGCTGCGGCCGCTCTCCGCTCCAATCTCTCCTCCGAATCCCTCCCTCTCACACCTCCCGCCTACTTCGCTGCCGCGATATCCACTGCCTCGTCGTCGGAGTCTCTAGACTCCGTATCGCTGTCCTCGCTTGCCTCGTTTATGGCAATCGCGCTTCCGCTTGTGCCGACTGGGGCTATCTCTACGGAGAAGGCGAGGGAGGCGGCGGAGATTGTGGGGATGTTGTTGGTGAGGGAAGGGGGGGAGGGTTTGGGTGTTTCTAGCTTGAGAGCTGCGGTGAAGTGTGTTGGGGTTTTGCTAGGGTTTTGTGATTTGGAGGATTGGGATTCTGTTAAATTAGGGTTTCAAACTTTGCTTAAATTCTTCATTGATAAACGCCCTAAGGTAGTAACAATCTTCGTTTTTTGTTATCTATGTTTAGTTTATTATTTATTATGCATTGGCTGGTGCATGAATTCCTAATTAATTGTTAGTTTTATCTTGCAAAACTATAATCATTGTGCATTTAACATTGGTTTTGCCTATAAAGCAAATACACAAACACTACATGACACGGATACTAACACATCCACACTGATAAAATTTTGAGAAAATAACATAATTTAGTGTGATCAAATATGTTGGAGTTGGACACCGGTACACCCTTCGATTAGAAGTGTTTGTGCTACAGAGGTTCATGCCACTATTATCCCGAATTTAGCTTCAATACTCTTAGCTACTATAGGTCGTGGTCTGTGCAAAAGACTCAGAATAGTTTAGGCAAAAATCATCAGTTGAGAAAAGGTGGAATGTAATGCAGTTGGTGATACTTTAAGTTTTTGGTACTGTTTTAGTAGAAAACAGTACTGACAATGCATTTTATTGTATTGAAGTATTATTTTTTCTTTCAATTGTTATGATGATATTGTAAGATGTGTTGGTATAGAAGTTTAAACAATAGAAGTAAAAATAAGAGAGTCTAAATTATTTGTGAAGTGTTCGATACTTTATGAACATGGCTAGTATCCTGAAGTGTTCATGCCACTTAATTGGTTGGTTGTTGTTTATTTGTTTAGGTTCGAAGATGTGCTCTAGAGTCTCTCGAGAAGTTTTTTAGGTCTCTTAAATCTTCCACTGTTATCAAGGAAGCTAGCAAGTTAGTTTTGTCTGAGCTAAAGAGGTGCATTGATTTGACAATGAAAGTAACTGCTTCGAGGACTGTTGATGAATGTAAAGATAACGGGACTTCGAAACCCGAGCACCAGGAAGTCCTACATGTACTAAATGTAGTTAATCTGGTTGCTCCTAATCTTTATCCTAAAGTTGTTCCTAAAGTTCTTTCAGAAGTGCATAAATTATTTGGTTCTCAAGTCTCGGCACTTACAAGGCATGTCCTTAAAACCGTAGAAGCTATTTTTGAAACTTCAAGAATCCGAAATATAGTCCTAGAGATAGAGAACATTGTAGTTTCTCTTGCTTCTTATGTATCTTTGGGTGATAAGAACCCACTGGATACTGTGATTTTTGCAGCAACCATATTAAGACTTGCAATGGACTTACTTTATACTGGACAACCAAGCTTGTGGGTCAAGAACCTTCCTCTAGTTTGTCAACCAATGATGGGTATGTATGATGCTTCTATGTTTATCCCTTATAGAAATCATTTAATTGTGATTAATCTGATTTAGGTTTTTAATTCAGATTATTTTATTTCACCTCATTGTGTTTAGGAAATTCTTCTGATTATCTTTTAGGACAAAAAAAAGGAGTTGTGTTTAACAATTAATCATGTCAATGCATCATTAATTAAATTAGAAATCAAAATCTATTGAATATTGATAGTTCCTCTATAAAACATTTTCCATGTGCTTGTCATGCATTGGTTGGTGGTTTCCCCCCTTGGATACCTACTGCAGCCTGTACGGACTTTTTATGGCATGTTGTGTCTTGTTCCAAGCATAAAATTTCCATACCATGAATACACAATAATATCTAAATAACTTGCTATTGATTAATGCTAAAATCTCAAGTGTTGCTGATAATTTTACTGCGGAGACTTTGTAGTAAAAGCAATCTTTCATGTACATTTTTAAGTATTGCTACTTTCTCTTGCCTTATATTACGTTTTTAGTATTACTAATCTTCTGATTCAATCTGCAAATGTTGGACTTAGGGCTTCTAACTTTTGAGGGAAACACTGCATCGCGGGCATCAAGTATCTTGAATGATGTGCTCAAGCATCGTATTGGTTCCCAAAGCTTATTAATTAGTACAGATCAAACAGTTCATGATGATAGTCAGCTAAGTTTGGAAGGTGATGCTATAAAATCAACATGTGCAGTTTTTGAGAACACCCTCTCTGCTACTGATGGGCTCCCAAATGAGCATCTTTTGTCAGTCATATCTGTTTTGTTTCATGAGCTTGGTATGGAACTGTCTTCTACTATATTTGCACTGTAGATGATATATTATTTTTTAAATTCTTTGGTCTATCTTATTGGTCTTAGTTATCGATTGTTAGATACTCGATGGCATAATTTTGTTAAGCATGTTACTTTATTCTTTACAGATACTTTGGGATATGGTTATGTTTATGGTCTCACTTTGATGTTCTGCTGTGCAGGTTTTAGAAGTGTTGATATTTTAATTTCAAACCTCTTAGGCTCACTGTTTTCTTTTAGTTTCTTTATGTAGCGGGATATCTTGTCCGCTGACTTCATTATACTTTCCTTCTTTTCTCTTTTATTAATCATTAACGTTTTTGTCAAAAAAAATAAAAAAACTGGATAATCTCTTTCTATCTCTTGCTCTTTTTTATTTTGTAAGGAGCAAATATGTTGTCTGTTATTGCACTTCTCTATCAATACTAAAGTGATAAGCATATAACCACTTGGGGAACCTCCATTATAAGCAAGCTATCAAGGAGGAAGAGCTAAGTCACTTAAATACTCCATCGAGTATCCCATACCCATACCACTCGATATGGGACTTGGGTATCCCATAATACCAAAGTTCCCTATCATAGCACCGCCCATTAGAGCCGATGTCCCGGCGGATTGCACCCTACGCCACTTTACATGGCCTGCCCCTTCGTAGGGTAGTCCTTTCCGAGCCATCGACAACCTGGCTTTGATACCAATTGATAAGTATATAAGCACTTGGAGAACCCTCCCTTGGAGCTAGCTCTCAAGGGAGAAGTACCAAGCCACTTAAATACTCCATCAAGCATCCCATATTTCTTATTGTGGGACTTGGGCATCCCATAATACCATAGTTTTCTATTTTACAGTTTCTTGTGTAAAAGAAATTTGTAATCAAACTATATTTCATCCCAATCTTATTCTTATTAATCTTTGTTGGTTGCAGGAGCATTCTCATTTGTATCTATGAGGAATATTGTGCTTAAACTTGCTGACCTGATGATTCAGACTTCCGATAGCAAGGCTAATAATGAGCATGTAAGTACTGGTGAAAAATATTTTGGATGTATTGGATGTTTCCACATTGATCTAGATGTTTGGTAGGTTAATCTCAATACCTTAATTAATCATGTTATGTATTTCTTCATTATGTGTTGTTTCTCACTCATTTTAGAATTATGGGTAGTTCATTTTAGGAAGTTAGTATATTGAACATAATTGTCTTTCTCATGTTTTGGGCAATCCTTACATCTTGAGCTAACTTTTTAGGTTGAATTAGATCAGGCGATCAGCCCAAATTCCAAGTCTTAGAATGTGATGGAACGAAACATAAGAATAACTTTTTAGGTTGAATTAGATAAGCCCAAATTCCGAGTCTTAGAATGTGATGGAACGAAACATAAGAAATGAGGATAAAAAATATAATTGAACTACCCATGAGCATGAGGATAAAAAATGGTACCTTTTGGTTCCATCAAATGTGTGGAATCAACAAGAATAGAATAGAACAAAATCTTGTACTAAAAAAGAAGAGTAGAACAAAATTGTTCCATTCTGTTCTATCTGTGCATCAAACACTACCATAAGCGTATTCAAAATCCAAGTTCATTCATGGCTCAACTTTGGTAACTCTACATTGGTATAATGACTAGTTTCACTTTATATTTTCCAAAACCTTGATTAATATTGTATAGACTACTACAACAACAGCAACCAAACTTTATCCCACTAAGTGGGATCGGCTGCATGTATCAAACGACACCATGATATTCTATTGTATATCATATCTCTATCCAGTTCATTAACTTCTAGATCTTTCTTAATTAATAGTTTCTCTTATAGTTTTTCTAGGTCTTCCTCTGCCTGTAGTTTCTCTTATTGTAGATTACTGGTAGAAAGATTTGAAAAACAATCTGCTATTTAATATTCTGTCATAAATATGTTTTCATATTAGTTTTCATATTTCATATTTCATTTTTTTCCATGATTTGCTGCCAATTTTAATTAGAATTAAGAGTTTAGTATTAGTATAAATAAAGACTAGTGCCCTGAAAAAAGTTTCTTGTATTAGTATAAATATGATTTAGGGCAACCCAGTGCACTAAAGCTCCCGCATACGCAGGGTCCGGGAAGGGGTCCCACCATTTGGTGTATTGTACGCAGCCTTACCCTGTTTTTACACAAGAGGCTGTTTCCAGGACTTGAACCCGTGACCTTCCAATCACATGACAACAACTTTACCAGTTGCACCAGGGTTACCCCTCGGTATGAATATGATTTGCTACCATATTTTTTCCATGACATCCAACATATCAATATAATTTTTTTATTATGTATTATATTCGCTTCATCTATATTTAAAGGCAAAGTCGACTGGGTGTGTTGGAAGGGTGCGGCACACATTTTGATGCAGCATTTTGTGAGTCATGAAAAGTTTTCTCATTGGGTTAGATGCCTGTTGAAAGGCCTTGGGAATTGGGATACCAACACAAACCCAACATAAAACCCTACAATTTCAACATGGTATGAGAGTGCCACCCGCCACAACTTTTGCTGTCTTTATTATGTTGTTGAGTTCCTTAAAATCTGGAACTCTATGAAAACGTCATTACCTCCATGATTTTTCCTTCTCATTGGCCATTAGTCTGACCCTAGTTTTTTGTCCCCTCTTTTATCCTAATTGTAATTGCTTTTTGGCCTTGGTTTTTGTCCTAGTTGCAGTTTAGTCTTGACTTATGTCTGATGTTATTTGGTCTTGACTTTTGTCTCAGATGTGGTTTGTGGTTTGGTCTTGAATTTTGTCCCAGTTACTATTATTTATGTTTTGGTACAAAATAAACTAACGCTACTTTACTGATTACTCTTTCATCTAGTTTTCAATGTTATGTCCCAGTTACTATTATAGTATTATTTATGTTTTGGTAGAAAATAAACTAAAGCTGCTTTACTGATTACTCTTTCATCTGGTTTTCAATGTTATGCAGCTTCAGAAATGCATTGGGTCTGCCGTTTTTGCTATGGGACCAGAGAAATTTCTCATACTTGTACCTATCTCTCTTGATGAACACAGCTATACTTATTCAAATATTTGGCTAGTACCGATCTTGAAGCAGTACATTACTGGAGCATCACTTGCTTTCTACATGGAGCATATCGTGCCTCTTGCAAAGTCCTTTAAGAAGGCTAGTCGTAAAGGTATATGTCAACTTCTTGAACATCTATATCTATTGATAACATAACATGTTTTTCCTGTTATAATGTTCCTCTGCTGCACTGCGCTACTTTGAGCATGGTGTTGTATTTTTGAAACCCTTTTCCTGGAGGTAACCAGTAGGTTTTTTTTGCCAATGGCTACCCCTCTACCTTGACAGTTCTATTGTGATAGATAAGTATTGGAGAACATACGTAGGTGCAAACATATTCAAGCAGGTTGAATAAAATATTACAATCTTTTGGAGCCTTGAGATATCTCGACCCTAGTGTGAGACACAATCTGTAGGATCATGTAGGATTTCAGTTCTTGCACATTGGATGAAAAGAAATGATTTTTGGTGATCTTTGGCGTCAATTGGTTTGGGTTTTGTGACCTGGTCGCTACATAACCTATTTTCTTCGGTGAAAATGGAAAACCTTAGCCCAATTTTGAGCATCCATTACCCACACACATTTTTGCATGTTGTCTGCCCTCTCATTAGCACATTTCTCTTGATTCTAAGCCTCTCACCCGTGCACATTTCCTATTTGTTAAAAACCTGGTTTGTTATATCTGCTTATTTGGAGTTGCTAAGCTGTACTTGTTACTGCTTTATCGGAAGCTAATATTTTATGACTTATGAGATGTGTATGACCTTTTGGATTTTGACTTTCACTTTGCTTAAGTGTTTGTATTGAAAGGTTTTTTGATGTTATTTTATTATTTGCATATATTTGACTATCTATCTCTACAACATTGAGCTTACCTTTATGAAAGATAATAATCTTGCAACTGATGAGTATTGCATTAGATGAAACAAGATTAGGAATTGAAGTATTACAGAGAATGCTGGGGTAACACTTATTGTGGGAAACCCACAAAAGCAGCAGTAGGGATAGTATTTGATGGGGGGATTGTTCAATAGTTAGAGTTAGAGTTGGAGGGTGCACTACAAAGGAAAATACAAGGCTTTGTTTGTCAACTCTTTTATGATAGCAACTAACAGAATTGACTAGTGGGTGATGGATTAAGAGAGTACATATCACTCCACAATACTGTCACAAGGACATTTTTTTCTTCCCTTGGGCTCTTCTGTTGTCTCGTGTTTAGCCACTGGTGTTGTTTCATGTTTGTGCTAACCTCGTCACTCCACTCCTAACTAATTCCAACTTCCTCATCGTGATGAGAATTAATGAGTGGTCGTAGATCAAGCCAAGAAGAAATTTCCCTATTCCTCTCTTGGCAGCTTTCTAATGTTTTGTACAGAATACAAATTGTAGATATGTGTGAATGGTTGTCGGTTGTCTATAAAACTACACCTTGTTTCTATTTATAATAGAAGTAGAATCAATTACAATTAATGTTAGTTAAACATAAGTGATATGACAATTTAGCAAATCATATAGTTTTCATATCAATTATGTTGAATTAGCATTAATTGTAATTGATTCTAGCATTAATTGAAATTGATTTTATCTCTATTATAAATACAAACAAGGTGTGCTCCGTTTAGACGCACAACATTTAACACATATCGTCTTCTCTACAGATTGTAGATGTGTGAATGGTTGTGCCTATACAAGCACACCTTGTTTGTATTTATAATTTATAAAAGAAGTAGACTCAATTACAATTAATGCTATAATCAATTACAATAATTAAACATGATTGATATAACAATTTAGCAAATCCTGTAGTTTCCATATCAATTATGTTTAATTAGCATTAATTGTAATTGATTTTATCATTAATTGAAATTGATTCTATTTCTGTTATAAATACAAACAAGGTTTGCTCTGTTTAGACACACATATCCACTCCATTGTCTCAGAGTAGGTTATGATTATGTGACCTGTTTTTGTGCTTCACATAGGTCTACAATCTTTACATCTTCCAACATCTAATCCAGATGATATGCGGTATATCGATTCCAAAAGACTCTTTTCTAATGGAATGAGAATTTGCCTTAGAAAATTTAAACATTAGTAACAACGTTTTGCTCTTCAAGAGGTAGTTCCATTCTCAGTAACTTGCACATCATTTTCTCTCCAATCTCATCATCAAATTTGTCCAAGAGCTCAAACTCAAACATTTTTATCCCGGTGGTCATATACTCTAAATGTTCAATACTCCATGATGAACATAGTCCCACTTAAACAATTGACCAAGAAATTAACAAATGTCCTCACCTTTCTGTCTGCCCATGCACTGGAAATGTTGGAGCATCCATATATTCAGCCTGCTTTATCTCTTGCCCTTTTAACATTTGCTTTGTGAGCTCTAGTTCCTTTTTCTAACTAGGGAACTTATGGTAACTTGGAGGCTTCAACTGGGGACCATAATTTCCAATAGTTTCAACCATCAACTTTAAGTTTTTAGAGAGCACAACAATATATTAAATGGTTAAAGCCCTTGCATCTTTCACACAAAAATCTTTTATAGATGCTTGCCTTCTTTAAGACATTGTCTCTTCTATTTTAGGATATTTCTGGATTTCTAAACATAAACACATCCAGGGCCTTTGACGTTACTTTTAGTAGCACCAGTTGCAGGTCTTTTTCCTGGTTGGACATTTGAAATTTCTGGCACAATAGCATCCTCCTTCCCTAGTCTATATTCATCTCATTCTCACTCAATGAATTCCATTCCTGAGCCATATCTAGGTTGTTATTGGCACGTCTGACCTTTGCAACCAAACCAGTTGAGGAAGCAGGACGCTAGAAAGTTGTTGCTTGAGATGATGCCATCATTGAGTAGAAACCGAGGCAAAAAATGTCGAGAATGGAGGCTAGAAGAACAACAGAGAAACTGAGTAGAAACAGAACTGAGAAGAGCACAGAACTTGGCTGTAACTGTCACTCCAGCCTTTGCTGTCTCCCGAAATAGAAGTCGCCGAAGCTAAAAATGAAGAGGGTTGGAGAGCAGCTGGGTCTCGCAGAAACGCAAAGAACAGAGGCTGGGTCTTAGTGAATGAGAGTGGGAAGAGGGTAGTAGGGCTACATAAAATTATAAATGGAAATGTAATCGTAGAATATTTCTAATTAACTTTTGATCTGAAAACTGTTTTTCATTGATTGATCAAAAACTATTACAACCAAGCATTTATAGTAGCTTGGTGAGTTACCTGCTATAGCAGGTTGCTATATGGATGACTGACACTTGTCAGTCACTTAACAGCTGTCAATAGCTGTTAAGTGCCCGCTGTGTACAGCTGGCATACTCTAACTAGCTAGCTCTAAGACTAATTAACTGTAACTAAACTAAGTCTGAGCTCCTTCTGTATAGGAAATGACAAGAAAGTTCCTAAAAATATATTTTGAACAAATATAACCGAGGGTAAAATAGGTATTTCAAACCCTAACTCCTTTAGCTGCTGCAACAAGCTGTTTTCGCTGCAATTTGTGGCTGCAAAAATTTGTTAAGAGAAAAATTAAACACACCAGCGTATATTGTCGCATCACTTTCCAATTGTGCTTCGCGATACTGAGTTTTCCCGCAATTGCAGTGCTATTTGGAATATAGTTCAAAACAATAAATGATCTTTTTTTTTTTTTGATAAATCTAAATAAATAATCTATTTCCATTTTGTGTGGCGGAAACATAGTAAAAGGAAATTAAATTTTGACAAATAGTCATTTTGGGATATTAGTATATTACAATGTTGAGAGAAATGTAGTGTCTCAAAGTTGTCAATTTTGTTCCACTCTCACTTCAAATATTTTTTCGTTAAGCTTTTGGGCATGCAATTTTTCTTTATGACAATAATTAATTTAGTCAAATTCTTGAGCTAAATTGTTCTGGTTTCTTTCCAGTCAAAAAGTCAAAGGTCAGTCAAGATCTGCTGGTTCATGCCCAAGAATTATGGGGATTACTTCCCAGCTTTTGTCGTCATGCAACTGATACATACAAAAGTTTTGCTCGTCTAAGTGATGTGCTGACTACTTTTCTTAAAAAGAACCTCTCCATGCATGAAAATGTTTCCACGGCACTACAGGTCAGATTTTCATACTGATGATTAACTTTGTACTTCTCGTGGCTTTATTTGTTTGTTTTTTCAATTGGCTTCCATGTAAATGATCTTGAATTTTATGTAGATTCTTGTGAACGAGAATAAAGCTGCACTTAGCCCTAAAAAGGAGGAGGCAGAATGTGATGCAGAACAGGATTCTTCATTAGAATTCAGCATGCTACCTGCTTATTCAAAGAAAGCTGCCACCAGAAATATGAAGGCCTTGGAATCTTATTCGAGTCAATTGCTTCATATTTTATCAGATTTATTTATAAGTTCACCTCCTCGAACACGCATTTCATTAAAGGTTTCACATTTTTAAATTATTTTACCGATAATCCCCTGTATATTGATATTTGATATCATTCTCTTGTGCTCTTGTCCTGAAAATTACTTTTTTTTGTTACTCAAGTATTTAAATTGCACTCTTTTGTGTCATTTAATACAATTTTGGAGAATTTCTAGGCCGAACATTGCTCTGTTACTATAACATTGCCTCTGGCTTTTCTTGCCCACTAATACAACGATTTAAGTAATTTGAATTTTTTTGCCTTTCTTTTATAGGGTGCAATCAGCTGCCTAGCTTCGATAACTAATTTTTCTGTAACCAAAGAAGTTTTTATGTCTCTGCTCAAGAGGTTTGAGCTTGTAGATTGTGAAGGTGAAGGTGAAGTATTGACTAGTAACAGCAGTGTGTTGGACATTGAGCCAAGTGATGAGACGGGATGTTCTCAAAGGTGAACCTAGTAACTAATTTCAGATTTATAATGACAATTCATTGTTTCAGTTTCTCTTCATTCAATTTCTCTCCTTGATAGACTTGTAATATCCTGCTGAAATCTCATGTTTGATGCACCAAAGGGATAGGATAAAATAAACCATTTTCCTATCCTATCCTGACTTTCCTTTGTAATTTCTATCCTGAGTATAAGCTGGGTTAGAAATTATCCTGATGGGATTAGAAGATCATTCCTTATTTATTATCTTGATATTCTACCATTTTTAAAAATATTGTCATTTTTAAAATAATGATAGCGTGTATTTTCTATTATAATTAATAACATGCCATTTTTACAATATTTAATTAATGATGAGAGCAATTTTTTCATTTAATTATAATGATATCCTGTTTGTTATCATATGCGCATCAAACACATGATAGGATTAATGTTTATCATGTCCTTATCATATCCTATCTCTATCCAGCTTTATATCATATCCTGCCTTTATCCTATCCTGACCATCAAACAGGCCCTAAAGAGCTCATTTGAAGGAGTGTAATCAGAGAGGCCCATTCACGTGCATAGACCTGTCTGCTTATGTTTTAGAGAGAATTGGTCCATAGCTACGGTTTTCTATACAACAACAAACAACAACCAAGCCTTAACTGGATAAAATTAATCGAGTTCTTGATTTGTTGATTTCATTCCAATGTCAACTTTAATATTTATTGGCTGCTTTGTATATGATTGAGGGTTCAAGTCTTGGAAACAGCCTCTTGTGTAAAAACAGGGTAAGGCTGTATATAGTACACCAAAATGGTGGGGCCCCGTCCCGACCCTGCGTATGCGGGAGCTTTAGTGCACTAGGCTGCCCCGCCCTTCTGAATATGATTGAGCTTTACATCATCTTAAACTATAGAAAATGAATGGGAGAATAGGGAAACGTGGCCTATTACATCATCTTAAACTATAGAACATGAATGGGAGAATAGGGAAACCTGACCTATTAAAACTATCCCCTTTCTTTCTATTCCTTGTTATTACATATTACATAATTGATGACAATCCAGAGTCTTCTTATTCTTCAGGTGCTCAATATTGGAGATATCATCTTGTCTTGTCAAAGGAGCCAATGATAATCTTGTTGAGATAATTTATAATTTAACAATACATTCCTTTCAGGTATTTCTTAAAGGTTGTGTAGTACTTTATTTTTGTTGATATAATCCCTTTATAATTCTTTTGACGAGCATATGCATTTTTGTAAAAAATAAAGTTAATGTATGCTTGATATGTAGGCAACTAATGAGAGTGTTCATTATGAAGCATACAACACTTTGAGCAAAATTTTGAAGGTATGCTTTGCATGATTCTTTTTTCTGTTTCATTTTCTCTTGTTATATGTCTCAGTGTTGTTACTGGATGATGCAGGAGCACCCGTGCTATTCTTCTAAATATATGGAGCTAATTGATTTATTACTTAGTATAAAACCTCCAACTGATGTTGCTTCTCTTAGAAGCCGGTTTGTTTGTTTCCACACGCTGATGGTTCACATTGTGAAGGTCAGAAATCTTAATTATGATATTATTTCATTTTATATATATATTATGTGTCGATCTCCTTGGGTCTTGGGTATCAGGATGTGTAACCTTCTGTGATATATTTCTTCATCTATGTATGTATTTGGAAAATAGTCTTTTTATGGTGTGACCGAACGTACAGAACAAAGGTTACACATATGTTGTCTAAGGTGGGTAATTCAGCGTTTAAAGTTTGTCACGAAAGTACTTGCTGTCCCCATACCTTGTTTATAAAAAAATACCTAGATTCCGACCGGTCTAGCATGATAGCAACTTGAATATCCATATTTTTACCCATTGGATATCTATGTAATTAGACTTGAGCCGTAGATAGTCAATAGCAGAAGATGGCACCGCTATCACGACGGAGTGGTGGAGAGCGGTGGCCCACCTCCACAGCTGCCCAAACGTGTTGCATATTAATGATGTGGGTAACGCGGAAGATATCGTGTGTGGCGTGGAACCTTATGGCCGCAGCAATGGTTTTTTGTGGAAAACCGAAAAGTAGGAAAAAAATGTGGGTCAAGTCAAGTGGAGCAACTTGGATCCTGAATGTATTTGATGCAGTGATTTATGTATCTTACGAAATTGTGCTGTTTGCCTCTGGCTGAACTGTGAAATTGGGTTAACAAATGTTACATATCTGCATTATTTGTTTGTATGAGCCCGGTTCATTTGCAAATTAGAGTTTCTTTCTGAGATTTGCTTGGGAGGTTCATAGCCAATTTATTTTCATGCTCTTTTTTTTTTTGAACAATGAATGAAGGTGTACATACTATTTAAACTTAAGTGGTCTTCTCTTGATATGCATTCTGCAGATTAGCTTAGAAGAGGATGTGAACTCAAAGGCTTTTCTTATTCTGAATGAAATCATTATCACATTAAAAGATGTAAGTTCAAGTACATACCTTACACATTTCTTTCATTGGTTTAGCTTGGTCTGCTATGTATCATAATGGTAAGAAGAGATAGTAGCTGTACTAAATCATATGCATTGGTACCATGTAGGGAAAGGATGAAGCTAGGAAAGAAGCTTGCGATTTACTCTTAAATATAAGTTCTAGCTTGAGAGACTTATCCTGTGTTGGTCCTACTGAACCGTATCAAAAACTAGTTAGCATGGTAAATTCACTCTTCTTTTTAATGTTATTTATTTTTGTCAATCTAGTTTATTTTGAATTTTCCAAATTACACATCTTTCCTGTTGTTTCAAGCCAATAATTTTGCAATAAATGCAACTTCACACTATGTGTGCTTAGATGAACTTGTTTTTCAAGCCAATAATTTTGCAATAAATGCAATTTCACACTATGTGTGCTTAGATGAACTTGTTTTATGTAGGAAAAAAAAATTATATCATGTAATATTTGAGGTTAATAAGGGGGAGCCTTGGCGCAACGGCAAAGTTGTTGTCACGTGACTGAAAGGTCACGGGTTCAAGTCCTGGAAACAACCTCTTGTGTAAAAAACAGGGTAAGGCTGCGTACGATGCACCAAAATGGTGGGATTCCCAAACCCTGTGTATGCGGGAGCTTTGGTGCACCGGGCTGCCCTTTTTAATAGTTCAAAGTGATGATTTGCATTTCCTGGAATATATTAATGAGTTATAACTTCAATACTCTCAATATACAGATAATGGGATATCTTTCCGGTTCATCTCCCCATATAAAAAGTGGAGCAGTGTCTGCACTGTCAGTATTGGTATATAAGGATGCAAACCTTTGTGCCTCCATTCCTGATCTCGTTCCTTCTCTTTTATCGTTGCTGCACACCAAAGATACAGAAATCATAAAAGTGAGTGTTGTCAGTTCATTTTAAAGATCAAATAATTGTTTGAACCTATTTCTGTTATTGCTTAGAGTTTAACTTTACATCTGTAACAGGCTGTCTTGGGCTTTTTTAAAGTGATGGTGTCTTGCTTAGAAGCAAGAGAGTTGCAGAATATTCTCTCAGATGTTGTCTCTGAAATCATCCGTTGGTCGTCTGTTTCAAGACATCATTTTAAAACGAAGGCATGTCTAATTTCTAATATTAAGCTACTAGTCTTACCCATGCATAACGTGTACTTAAATAAGTACACCTACACAACATGGACTCTTGTCTATACTGGATTGAACCATAATAATGTTTTCTTTGTTGTCTATAGGTCACAGTCATATTTGAAATATTAATTCGGAAGTGTGGTTCTGCTGCTGTCAGAGTGGTTACCCCAGAGAAGTACATGGATTTTCTCAAGACAGTTTTAGAGGTACTGCTTTTCATATTAAATACCTACAATGGTAGTATTACCTTAGGTTTAGTCTGAGTCTAGCTATATGTGATGGAATCATATCCAAAAGCATGAATGTTGCTGACAGGGGCTTCAGGTTTTATATCAAGATTAAGCTCTAAAATGTTAAGGGTTATGGCTTTTATGGATAAATGACCAAGTTGCTTTAGAAAGTATATAAATACATTTTTTTGTATGTATGCTATCCATCAGGTTCGGTATGAAAGCTAAAATCATGGCGAATGTTCTGCCTTTATTGTTAATTTAGTTTTTTTTTCTTTTATCGTTTTTCTTTTTATGCTGTAGTTTTACATTAACTTTTTGCATTTGGATCAGATCTTTAAATAAGACCTTTAAAATTTAGTTGACTCAATTACTCAGGCAAAAACGATCTTTATATCAACCTTTAGTTACTTGTGGAAAATGCTATTTTGTTTTGGATTTTGTATTACTTTCAACTCAGCCTCGTTCAAAATTTGTAGTATTTCTAGAGGGTGATTATCAGACTGATTTCATGTTTGATAAAAAAAATTACGATGCCTGTTGGTGTGCAGAATCGACATGGAAAATCAAATGAAGCAGCCGCTAATGATACAGAAAATGCACCTGAAGTTTCAGCTGCCAAGGGGTATGGTTTTATTGCTTGTAAAGAAAATGTTAGCAGCTGATTTATTGTTTCCTTGAAGCTGAATTCTATTGTCTATCCCTCTCTCCTTTGTAGGTCGGAGCGGAGGAAACCTGATATTTCGAACACCCAAGAGAAAGACTTGTTTCGACAAAAAAAGAGAAAGGAGAAATTTGATAGAGACTTGTCAAGCAAAACTGAACCAACTAAGTTTAGGAGCAATGATGAATTCAGATCAGCCAAGAGAAGTAGGCATTCTAATGATACAAATTCTAATTTAAGGTCAGAAGGAAGTATGAAGGGCAATAAAAGCCGGTTCAAAAGTTTCACTCACGGTGATGGGAAGAGAAGGGACAAAGCTTCTAATGTACGGATAGGAGCTTCCAAATCAAACGAGTTCAAAAGGAAGTAATAGATGCTGGAGCTGCACAACACTAAAGGTGGTAAAACAGTCCATAGAAGTGTGGCATATATTTATGCTGTGTTGGTGTTGAATTAGAAGATCAAGTTGGTGTTTGCTCTCTATTGCTGCTATATAAGTAGGGATATAACAAGTCAAGGATTATAAGCAGGAGTTTTTACTTGCCTTTCCTGCTGACCAAGCATTACAGAGAAAATGCTTACTGCATGCATAACTTATGGGAGGAATTCAAGAGGGTGGTGAGAAAAGCTGTTGTACTATATAGCTTTGCATTGCTATCTTCTATGCATTTGTCACTATGTATTGCATTCCCTGACTGATGGTATAGATAAATCTTGATTTCTCATACCAATTTTATATAATCGTTATTCATGTTGAGACTTGTGGACATTGAGTATGCCCAAAACAGATATATTACTAATTGTTATGTAAACACGTATTTTTCTCCTTTGCCATTTTCGTTATATTTTTTCCCTTGTGCTTGCAAAACAGCCAATCAAACTTGATGCAGTTAATATTTTACTCTGTCAAGTATTAAATGAAAAGGATACCATTGTCAAAAAAAGAAAATATAAAAAGAGTGTTGGGTGATGATGCATATCCATGAGTGCAGATAGTAGTCATTTGCATCATCTAGTTGAACAAAAGTGATTCAGTGTCTGCTCCATATCTGTATGAGTGTATATGTCAGCTGAATGTTGAGAGTTTTAGCCAAGGGTATTTAAGAGTATCAACGTGTATAATTTTTTTTTCTTTTTATTAAAAAATTGCATAGGTTTTATTTTATTTTATTTTTGGACAAAGTCAAACTATTCAGAGGACCACTTTCCGAGGTCTTAGGCCAACATCATTAGATCAACCCTAGTGGTGGGTTAGTTTTAAAGTATTATTTTTTACAATAGAAAATAGTGTTCGCAAAAATATTAATACATTGGACTAACTTAGACAACAAAATTATTAATTAAACAAACAAAAATTAGGAAATTAGGTTATGGTTTCTTCCATGTAGAAATTTTTTATATTTAAGTACTAGAAACACTTTAGTAATTTATAATTTACAAATAGGTATGGATCCATCTACATATATAAATATCCATATACCGAGCATGTGTCCGTGATTGATTTTATTCACAGGTATATGTGGGTGTGGAATTTTTAGCCATCTGGGTGTGGAATTTTTAGCCATCTTTAATAGAAATCATTTATATATAAACTCTTGTGATATATTAGTGATTAATAAACAAGAGTTTAGTTGAGCTATACCCCAAAGAAGCCTTAACTTGACTAATACTAAAATTCTATTATATAATTTTAAATAAATTATATGGGCAATGCTGCAGTAGGCAGTAGCTATGTGTTTTTTCTTAGTTTCTTACCTTTTTATTGACTGTTGAGTTTCATAACAATTAAAAGTTTAGAGTTATGAATATACTTTCTTAAAAGTTTATCGTGTGATTTGTAAGTGCCCTCGTGATAAATAACCAGAATCAAAAGCACAAGCAAATTGATTTTGAGCCTTGCTCTGAAGTCAACAAGCTGTACTAATCATTGACTATTGACATGTATATTTTGAACTTGATTAACTATGAACTTATATTTGGAACTACATTAACTATGGATTTATATTTCTTTCTTCTGTTGTGCCCATTTCCTAGATTGTGCCAAAGGATTGGAGATGTAAAAGTTAGCTATATGTTAATTATATTAGTTAGGGGTTAGTTAGCCTAATTAGCTACATAAGTCTTTGATGTACTTACTTATGTGACAACTCTCTCATAATGAATGTTATTTTTCTAATTTCTTTTCTCTCAATTATGAGTTCTATTGAAGCTTAGTTGACTTATCTTTCTTTTCTTATTTTATTCTTGATCAATCTATTCATCTTCCAAAATAACCATTCTTACTTCACCTTCTTATTGTTCATGACATAATCAATCTCCCCATTCATTTCCAATCTACTTTGTAGCATGTGTAACACTTAGTGTAATAGAAATTTCCTCATCTAAACGATCAATGTGGTTGGCCTACGTCCTGTATTTTGAATGCTATTGTTCTTGTCTATTGGAAGAACCAATGGCAGGGATGCAAAAACCGATGGATGAAGAAATATTACTGAGTTCAACAAGACTCCGAAGAAATCAAGCAAAGTGGTCTAGAAAATTCCAGCAATAAGTTATGCATCGATTAGGTTCTTGGATTTGATCAAGATCAATAATTTTTCAAAATTTCTCAAAAACACTAAAATTGATGATATTCATTGCATTAGTCACATATGACATTTTAGCTTTTACCCATAAAAACAATAGATAGTAGTTAAGAGATCAAAATTTTATTCTTTTTCACATAATCGGCATTGTACCTTCTATCCATCCAAAAAAATGGACAGTTTAGCCAAATTCATTATTTTTTAGCCTAATTGGCATTCCGCCTTCTATCCATAAAAACAAATGGATGGTAAAACAATTTTTTTTTTCCGTCTAATTGTCATCGTCTAATCGATATTCTAACTTCTATCCATTCAGATCATGGATAGTTAAACAATAAAAAAAAAAAAATCTTTCTCTTTAGTATAATTTGCATTCTCGTGTGTGTGAATCTTTAATCAAATTAGCGAACACTTCGGTTCTTGATATCCAAACACTCTCTTCTCTGCAACCATTTATTTTCATCTAACCGACGTCAAATATATTCTATTTATTATGACATTTCTTCAATTTAGTAACAAGTGTTAATTTCCTCTCTTTTTTTTTGTTGTTCAAGGTTAAGGTTTTTGAGTTGTTGACCAATTAGAACGTGAATGTAGTTTGGAAATGATTTTATCGGAATGATTTTCATGTTTTGTTGATGAACGTAACTTGATGTTTTATAACATTGTTTTGTTTTGTCAACATGCTCATTCTCCCAATTTCAGTTCTGTCAAAACATGTTCATGTCCATTGTAACAAATCTACTGATCGGATCGGTTTGTAACTTCTCTAATCACTTCATAACTTTCGATGCATGTGTCTCAGAGTTCAAGCTATTTTGATGCATGTATTATAAATGATGTCAAACATTAACCTAAAACATTTTATAAATGCATCCAATCAAATCGTCGCAAATAAATATTTGTAGATATATTTTAGAAACTAACCTAAAAATGTTGTATTATAACAAAGTGACATTCTTATAAAATATAATTTGATGAATGTGTAATTTTTTTTACAGTCTATAGTTTTTAAACTCACAAAAACAAAAGCAAAAAACTCAAAAGGGCATGTTGCCAGAGTTGAGTTCTCATGAAACGCATTCTATTTAGATAATAAAAGATGTAAAACAGGTCTTTCCAGCTTCCTTTGATATGCTTGCCTTGGGACAGTGGAATGAGCTACGTGCTTTCTTTTTACGAGGAATCTCTTTCTTTGATAAATCTTCTAAACACCTTACATCTGATAGGGATCTGAAGGTTCTAAATTTTCCTTTATAGTATTTTGAGAGCCCCGTCCTATATAACACATGGAAGAAATTCATTTGTGCCATGAAATCAACAAAAAAATAATACCTTAAAATGTTTAATACATTACTAAAGTAGTTTGGATTTTGTCGACATACTTACTGGATATGAAGTTGGACCAAAAGCCCAGAAAAATCACTTAGAGGCTCAAAAGATGATGATGATGATGATATGTTTGGTGAAAATGTTGCTTCATTTGATTCCTTGACCTCAAGTGGGGCATTATAATCATTTCCTTCTTCAATATTCAAGCAACCATACACTGCAAAAGATACATTATTACTAGAATTACTTATCATCTCGTTTGTATCCATTCTTTTTATTGCGTGTTGAAGCATCAAAGAGCAAGCAAGTTGAAAATCTTCATTTATCTGTGAAACTTGAAAACACTGAAGTTGGATGTTATATATTCAAGCTTATTTATTTATTTATTAATATATTTAGGAGTAAGATGATAAGCACTTTAGCTCTTTTAATATTGTTCTTAGTTGCTTTTGGTTGCTCTTTAAGATCATTATTTTGTATATTATATTGAATATAGGGTGGATTTCAAGGATAAAGGTTAGTCATTATCTATAAATCCAACTGCATTTTTGTTTTCATTTTATGGGGTATCTATTAAGAAACGAAAAGTTTGTGGAATTGGATCTTTAAAATCCATCAATAAGTTTGGCGTGTTAGGTCATGACAAATGATATTGTAAAAAAAAAGTTCATACCAAATAAAGTTATCAAGCATAGCTTAGCACAAGACAAATAAAATCCAAATGCAATTTGGCAAAGCATTTTCTCCTTTGCTAATAGACTTGGTCTGGCCATAACCTTACACAACTCATCTTTAAGATCAACCCAAGCATAGAATTAGACAAGTCATTGATATGTTGGGATTCACTATGAATTTGAAAGAAAAGTTTAATTATTATACTGTATCGGTGTATAATTATTTTACATATGCATCAAATAATGTATGGTTACGTCAATTAATGAATATGACAACTCATGTATTTTTAAATTTATTAGATGATATGACAGAACATCGTTAGATGCATGTGTAAAATAATTGTACGCTAACATAGTGTACTAGTTACATTCTTGAAAGAATGACAACGAGCACCATGATTTCTGCAAATCAACCCTAATACCAAACATCCACTTAGACCCTAGTCCATTACAATCGTTCTACAAGTAGAACACAAATTAGTGATAAAAGTTACAAGACTTGTATATAATTTGTTCAGTTTAGACAACTCTAGGCCTGACCTTGCCTAGTTAAACCGATCTCATGGTGATAAAGGACTTTGCGATAAAGGACCTTGCCTTGAATCAAACTGCACAATATTCTATGGCCCCTTTTTGCGATAGAAATGATAACTAGACACATTATTTTTTACACAAATACGACACCAGGGGCAAACCCGGGATTTCCATTAAAATGCAAGGACATAATTGGTTTTTCAGCAGAAACTGATAGGTAATTTCGTGATTTTCGATCCAATTTCTTTCTGTCTCATAACTTTCTCACTTTCCACCACCACGATGACACTCTGTTTCACCACCACGCCACCTTCTCTGATCCACCCTCCATCCTCACCACCACATTCTCTCCACCTTTTACAGATCAAGTCGCAGGAAGAGAGAAATTCATAAGAGAGATATGCAGATAAGAGATAAGAGTGAGAACATGAGAGACAGATAGAGACCTACAGACAGTGGATTTGCATAGGAGAGAGAGTGAACAAGTGGTTGTTGATGGATTTGCAGAGATGGACAGAGTCGAGGACGGTGGCCGGAAGGGTTTTACAAAAGTTGTAGTCTTGTAGAGACGATGGCAGAGGAGATGGTGGCTTGCAAAGACAATGGTAGGATGGGGGCCACACAGATGAGAAGGAGAGAGTCTGAGCAGCAGGAAAGGTATAAATGAACGGTGTATACAATGTCGCATTTGTGTCAAAAATAGTGTTCAGATTTCTGTTTTTGCAAACTAAGAAATGTCATTCCTTGTAACTGACAATTTAGTTTTGACCAAAGAAATGAAGTGAAACACAATGGAATGAACTAATTAGAATTAAAAATAAATAAATTAAACATTACTATCACATCATTACATTTCACCCCACTCAAATTCTATGTTATACCACCGATCCAAACATACCCTTAAGTCACCGATCCAAACATACCCTTAAGTTTCCGTACTTTATTATTGCTCTGTTTTTGTTTTTGTTTGTTCTTTATAAGAGATAACCGCAACAAAAAACTACGTGAATACTCTAACAGATGCCAAAGGGTTCAACAAAGCCCAAAAATGCATACCACAAAATTTGAAACTCATACAAGTATTTATTACATTTTGCATATCCACCAAATTTCACAAGTGAAAAAAAATGTATTCTAAACAATGAAGAATTCTAGATCTGTTTCGAAATACAAAAATAGCTTGAAGTCTATAATCAACACATTACTTGGTGACTCTGTAAGCCTGCAAACCAAAGACAAATTCAGTTTAGTCTATAATGATAGATAAACATATAATAACAACATCAAAATGATTGTTTGAAGTATTTTTCTAATTCTAAACGAGGCTGACCTTGACTCTTTTTAGTAGCTCTTTAGCATTGCTGTCATTTTTGAAGTGTTGCCTTACAGGCTGCATATTTCCAAGAAACAAACATTTAGTAAACAAAGTAAGGGTCCAATGCCACTTGAAAATTGCTTTTCTAACATCAAAAACTTCCTAAAAACACATATAAAATACTTAAATGCCCCCAGCGGTAGTTAACTACCGCTAACTTATAACTAGAAAACATACCCACTATTTTTCTGATATTACTACACTGTAAAAGTTGTGACATTTTCTTATAAATAGGATCAACAAATTTTTTGGAAATTTTATTATAATACGGACCAGAGGGGGTATTTAATTAAAACACCTCCCCTCTCTTACCCCACCTTCCATGAAAATCTCTACCCTCCGTTTGAACCAAACAAACCCTTAGTCGTCTTTCGGTTAACAAAATAACTGTAAAATCAGAGAACATTTCCTCTAGCTCTCCCCTGATAGTGTATACTAATTAAGGATCTCAATCTATCATATATTATCCATCACATTAAATTTTTAAATTGAACATGTTAAAGCATATTAACCAATACAAATAAGACAATTCTGACTAAAAATATTGTCAACCTAGTACATAGATAGTAGAGATTTCTTTTAAAAATTAAGAGGAGGTATACAAAGATGCATAAACATAACCAGGAAACATTACCTCTAGAATTTTATTCAATGACTTCGACAAAGCTGGTTTAAGGTCAGCTGGATGTAACTCTCCGCTTTCATAGTCGGCAATCAACTCTTCAAAGCTTTTGAACGTCCTACATAGAATGAAAGCATGAACATATATCAACCAAACAATTGAATACAAGAATCAAAATGTTAGCATCAGACTGAAGCCAGCCAGAATGGTTTAGGAAACTACTACTATTATAAATGGAACATGAAGTTCAAAATGAGGAAAGAGAAGGACTTACTTATTACCACCATTATCTGCATTACGCTCCACAGTAAACTCGTTAAACCAAGGTAAGATAAGATATTTAATGTACTCCAAGCATGGGTTTCCTTCCACAATCTTTGGCGGGCAATATGCCTTTTTTATTTTCACATTCACTTCAGCCTGTGATATCCAAATACAAAGATTGAACAGTCAATATTTTTAAAACAGCTTATCAAAAAAATATTAAAACAGAATCACAAAAAAAAAAATGAAAATCTTTACCAGAAAGGAATAAATAGCCACAATCTTATATAAAATCACAACCTTTTATTCCTTCATTCAAAATATTTTTCTGTCAAATTCTCTTTTTATGTTTTTGAAATTTTAGCAAAATAAATTTTTTCTTAGCTGTCATCAAGTTCAAAACAAAACATAACTAGATAGGACAATTGAACTTCCCCTTTTTAGTAATGACAAATTTAAATGCCCTTTTAGCTTACCTCTTCATCCTCCATGTAAATGGATGATAAAGGGTCACTTTTTGACATCTTCTCTTGCCCTTGTTGTAGACCAGGTAACATGTCTGAAAATCACCCGAGGATCAATTAGTAAGTGACAACACAACTCCAATATACACTAGCTGAAAGGAAATCTGGAGATTACGGTGTGATAAGATGACGGGTTTGTTCTTCCTCTTAATAACATCACAATACTCTCTGGCAAGTACATTCACTTTTCTCTGATCCATTCCCAATTGGCAGATGTCGGCCTATTTTAAGATAAAAATATTCATGATTATTCACTAATATGTTTCAAGCAAATTGACAACTACAGATGAAGCCAGGACATAATAAACAGCACAACATTTAAATACTTAAACATGAGAAATAAAAATTAATATCATCTGGTTTACAATTTTACAGATAGAAACTATAAGAAACTAAGACGGGAACATCCAAGAACAGAGCACTTGAAATTAAAGAGAAGAAGTCGTTCATCATACAGTTAACACATCCAAGGCTGTGAACATCTATCATAATTTATAAGTTCCATTTTCAAAACTAACATTGCAAAAACCATGTATTCATTTATGGAAAAAACTTAGGTACAATTCCTAAGTTGCTTTTCATATGGTTCTTAACTAAATTCACCATGATTTCATCAAATCCATCATTTTCTCAAAGTTTGTTCTATCCAACAAAGGTGTATTTTTAGTTAAGAACCATATGAAAAGCACCTAAAGAATTGCACCTAAGTTTTGCCCTTCATTTATTTCTTTGATAGTTCTCTACAGTAACATCCATCACAAGCCTAAAAAGGACATCATTCTATAAGTTAAATGTCAAGCAAAGCAAAAAATGCAATAATTTATATATAAGTTCAAGCAATCAATGCAAGCATCAATATATAGGGAAATAGTGAACTTCACCTTGAGGAAAAAAATGTCAGCACACTGCATACATGGATAGAATATTTGAGCAGCGGTTAATTCATCTTGTTCACTCCGTCCCATAATTTGGCTACACCTATAAATTGGAAAAGCCAAACATGAAACAACATTCCAGATCCATTATTCAGTGGATCATATGAAAGCATTTTCATATCATAATAAAAGGAACCTGATAATTCTTTTAAGGTTGTTCTTCTGAGCTATATCCAACACAAGAGGCCAATACTCATCAGCTCTGGCATTAATCTCTTTAGACGACCACAAAAACTCAACTTTTCCTCCTTCCAGATCCATCCCAACGGCTTTCCAAATTTCGATCAAGTAGCGGCCAACAATCTCAATTTTCTTCAAATCTCCACCCATTTTGTTATTAAGCTTAGCAAACCAATCAGCAATCCATATTTTGACTAGGCAACCAGCGGATGTTAGCTTGTTCACATTGATTGTTTTCATGACACCCTAGATATACATAAAAAAAACTACAAAATCACAAACCAGTACAACACCTTCAACAACTAAATTAAAAATTGATTTTTCTCATACAAATATTTAGTTATTTTAAAGCAAAACTTATTTTGTCACTAATCCTCAGTTTAACTAAATGTCACCAAAAATAGTTATTGCCGTAGATTGAAAAAATTATCCATAGAATCTCACCTTGAACAATTTTTCCTACATCTAATTTTGATTCTTTAGCTTTCTACACACACACACACACACATCTGATGTCAAGTATGGCTTGTTTCAGGCTTTCAGGTTTCTGGGAAGAAATAAATAAATCACTGTGGGGGATAATGCAACATTAGTCTTCCTGCAAAAGAATTTTGCGCAGGCTCTTCATGTAGATCCAGTATTGAATCTTATGGTAGTAATACTACGGAATCATTTTAAGGGTTTTGATTGTGTAAAAACATACGGTGTCAGTCTGTATTTTATGTATCTTATACTGCAAAATTGCATGCAATGCACTATGTTAATTTAAATAGATATTGAAGAAGGATAAAGGAAAAACGGTTGGCCTTTATGTATGATACTACTCCGGTTTCAATTATAAGATAAAGTTAACTTTTTAGACTCATTGAATAAATGATGTATCAAGTCTATATTAGGAACTAGATACATCATTTATTTCAGAACCTAAAAAGTAAATTGGCTTAAATGCACTTTTGGTCCCCTTTTCATAAAAAGGGAGTTTTGATCCCCCTATTTTAAAAACCAACATTTTGGTCCCCAGTTTTAATTTTTTGAGTTTTGGTCCCCCGCCCCAATGTGGAGTCAATTTGGTTGATGTGGCATTGACCACTAATGACATGGCAACACCTAAATGGACAAGTTTTTTTTTACGTCATTACTAATTTATTTAATTCAATAATAAATATTTTTAACTAAAAAAATCTTTTTTATCCAAAAAAAGTATTCCATTAATCTTCATCTCTTCATCAATGGTGTTCATCATCTTCATCCATAAATTTAAATTCGGAAAATTTCTTCAAAAAATTAAAAATTAAAAATCACCATTAAAATCAATAAACTCATTCAAATCAAAATTATCTTCTATAAACCTAAAACATCTTCAAAAATCAAAACCCCCAACTTGTCACCATACCCCTAAATTTAGACATTGCCACGTCATTAATGGTCAATGCCACATCAACCAAATTGACTCCAAATTTGGGTGGGGGACCAAAACTGGGACCAAAATGTTGGTTTTTAAAATAGGGGGACCAACAGTGCATTTAAGACCGAAGGGACAAATGCATGAACTATTGTCAAACTGTTATTGGATTATGGTGAAGAGTAGGGTCTAAACATTGTTTTAATTATAACTTTAGTTGAGACGCCACAATTAGTTGGATAATTCTTATTGTAGAGTAAATGTGGTATCAATATCACAAAAGTACGATGAAAGTCCATCACTCAATTTAATAAGACTGCACTCGATATATCAAGACTGATTCAGAGGAGCTTTTGAAAGTAGAACTCTAAAGTGTTTATTTTTCCATTACAAGGTTTAGAAAAATTATTTTGAATAGGGATGGATTGTTTCACACTAAATTTCTTATCTTTTGAGTTGATATGTCCAATAAATTAATTAAAACAAAATTTTTGTGTGGGTAAAGGAATCATTCCTTTAGGAGAGTATAAAACCAGGTAGACGAATAATCCTCCTAAATCTAAAAGGAAATATTGTTCGTGTGTTTATTGAAAGAAATTAGTTAGATGTTTAATATTTTGGTGTCAAACTCAACTTTGACATCTTGGTGTCAATGGGCCCCATCTCATTTTGATTCTAATTTTCACTGATTCTATTCTGTTTCGCAGAAGAATCGGTGACCAGATTCTTCCAACAAAAGTTAAATCCACGATCCTGAGGAACGACCCACACTCATAACCAGAATTAAAAACAGCAAGCATCTAATTTTGACATAAAAGACACCCACAACATTCATGAACTCTATTGTAGAGAGAGACAGAGGCGGAAGTGGGTGAACTTTTGGGAACACTCAATCATGAGAGTTAGCAAATAGAGTTAAGAGCGATGCAGAATAACATAACAAGAGTGTCATGTGATGGATTCTAAATAAAAATAGTTATGTGATGTTTTTAATCATTTTTTTTACTTGAAATCATAAATTTATTTCTAAATAATAAAATATTAAATTGATTTATTATAGAATAAAATCAATTTCTTGATGCAAAACAATGGAATTTAATAAATTGTAACAAAAAAGTATAATTTTAAAACTATTATGTATCAACCAAATTTTCAGGATTGTCCAAATTTTCAGGATTTGAGTTTGTGAATGAGTCGTCTAGAACTTTCCAATTTTAGGGATTATGGACCTTGAAGATCTCGAACATGTGATGTGGCTTCTGTTTGTCTTGTTTTAGTGAATGTGCTTGAAGACAAACAAACAGAAGAAATGAAAGTTACAGCCATGTGTGCTTTGTGAAATCTCGTGATGAATAGTCGATCAAATAGAAGAGCGGCTGCAGAGGCCGCTAGTGTTTGGGTTGTAACTGATCTCATAGGTTCAAGTAATCCTCAAACTTCTGTTCAAGCTGCAATAATTATTAAACTTCTGATCTTAGATGATACCATTTAAGAGTATGCTTCTAGCGAAATAGTCAGAGCTATCACTAGTGAATTTTATCTTGCTTATTGTTAAAAGAAAGCCAAATATCCTTCTAGCAGGGGGATGATGAGAATAATTCAGACCACTTAGAGGTTGAGCCTCTGAATTGCTATTCTTATCATACAATTAGTTTAGGACTTCTTCCATTAAAAGAATGGCAGATCACTTTGACACAGAATGATGGTTAAGCAAGATAAAACCCACAGGGTGATTGCTCGAACTATTTCGCTAGAAGCATACTCTTGAATAGTATCGTCTAAGAACAAAAGCTTAATAATTATAGCAACCTGAGCAAATGTTTGAGAATTTTTTTAACCTATGAGATTCGTTACAACCAGAACACCAGCGGGTTCTTCTATTTGATCTACTGTTCATCACGAGATTTAGCAAAGCACATATAGATGTAACTTTAATTTCTTTAGTCTGTTCCTCTTCAAGCGCATTCACCAAAAACCGCACCACGTGTTCGAGCAAGAGCTCAATATAATTCATCCCTAAAACTGAGAAGTACTAGACAACTCATTATTGATGTTATGCCACATACTGTGGACAATCTTGAATACAAATTAGTTCTCCTTTTTCAAAGAACAAATCTCTATTTTCCTCTACATTTTCAAAAGAATAAAAGGAATTAGTTAAAATATGTCTGTGGTTCATGCAAATATACCATTTTTTGTTTTTTGTCCTTGTAATATTTTGTTTTTTGTTTTTATTCCCTGCAGACATACAACGTTTTGCTTTTGGCACTTATTGTTTTGTTTTAGTTCCTGCAAAATTTATTCATATTGGAAATGATCCAACGTAGAATAGTTTATTTTAGTCCGTCAAAATAAGGACCAATTAAAACATGAACAAAAATTACAGCGACTAAAGCAAAACACCAAGACCAAAACTCAAAAATGATATGCTTGAAGGGACTAAAAACAAAAACAAAAAAAAAATACAAGGACTTAAACCAAAAAATGGTAAACTTGCAGGGAACAGAAACATATTTAAACCAAAGAAATTTGATAGCAAATGGGTTAGTTTCTCATTAGTAGTCAACAATCAAGAAAATTATTTGCTATCATGCAAATCTCAGTCTCAACAAACATGTTAGACTTTTCTGGAATACTATTACTTATTAGTAATGAACAATTGGGAAAACCTTGGGCATATATGCAAATCTAATGTTTAATGTATTTTCACTCACTTAACACTTGTATTGAGTAGTGTAGGCATTTTTAGTGATATTAGAGTTACACGTTTGTTTTCCACTATGGGCCTGTTTGGATAATCAACTTATTTGCAGTTTATGGCACAAGCACTTACCATGATAAGAGCTTGTGCATAAGCTATCTTGTACAGAACTTATGAAAATAAGCTGAAAACAGGTAATGAGGTATTTTTACCTGAGCAATGTGCATTCGTCCAGAAGGTTCAAAACCATCATAACAAACAGGCTGAGGCTTTTTAGCCAGGAGGTTGAGAAGTTCATCTTCTTGAATGCACTCTTCTCCGATGCTTCTCACGATCTCAAATCTCTGCTCCGCACTCAACAACCTATGATTGATTATTCATCAATAATGAAAATTGAAAACAGAATATAGAATCTAGATTAGAACGAGAGAACAGAAAATTACTGCGGTGTTGGATTTGGATTTGGATTGGTAGATGATGATTCAGCGACGGACAATGATTCCAGTCCTACTGCGGCGGCTACTGCTTCTTCTGCCATTTAGGGTTTTGACTTTCAACACTATCGCTTTGGTCAGAATTTCAATCTTACAAAGGCGTCACAATTTTATGGACAACAGCATCCCTAACGCACGTGCCTTTATACTCTCCTTTAACCCATTATCAACTTTTTTTTTTTTTTAACTAAACTATCAAATTAGTCATTGGGTTTTTTTTTTAAGGAAAAATTAGTCATTGTGTAAGTCAATTTCAAATTAATCACGACCCTATTAGTATTTCAAAATAGTCCTTATCTTTATTAAAAGTTTCACAATTAAGTTCTTCGTCATGTGATAAAAACATCGAAGCAGTCATCAAAGACTATTCTAAAATATTGATAGAGTCAGAGAATACTTTAACAATGACTTACAAAGATAGTGACCAAATTGATTGTTCACTCTTTTTTTTTGTCAAGTAGCTTACTTGAAATTTAAAAAACTTAAATAACCAATCTGGTAGTTTTGTCAAACTTAAATGACCAAAAGCCAGATTTTATCTTTATCTTTATTTTATTGCACTAATATGTATAAATAACAAGCAATAGTTTTTATGAAATTTTAATTTTAATTAAATTATGGCTTAATTACTATTTTAGTCCCTTAACTAATTTTTTGGTATCGGTTTGGTCCCATAACTAAAAAAAGGTCCTTTTTGGTATTTTAACTTTTGCTTCGTTACATGTTTTGGTCCTTTCCGTTAATTTTATTCAAAAAAACGTTAGGGTTTATTTTCTTCATCTTCTCCATCTCAATCCTTCATCTCTTTCAACTATTTCTGGAAAAATAGGAAGAACAACAACAATAGCATCAACTAAATTAAGCAGTAGCAACAACAATTTTGGCATCATCATCATGAAGTAACCCATAAATCCTCTCATACAACAACAACAAAATTAAATAGTAGCAACAACATCAAACAACAACAATTTCGGCATCATCATCATCCTCTCATACAAAAAAAACTCATAAACCCATAAATGAAAATCCAAAGTTTTTGTAACAACAAAAAACAATTTTTACAACAACAGCAATTTCAGACTCATTTCACAATAATCCCAAATTTTCAAACTTTCTTTCATATTATTCAAAACCAAGAACAAAATCAATAAATGGCAGCTAAAAAACACAAATCACAGACCCATTCATCAATTCCCCCAAAAAAAATTCTTCGAAAATTTCAAAGGAGAGACAGTTCAGCAGATCCATAACTATGGGTGTGATTTTCTCATTGTTGTTGTTTTTTAAGCTGATTTGATTCAGCAGATCCAAAATTGGGAAGAGTGAGGTGAACATGTTGAAGTATTGTCCCTTATGAACAAACATCTTAAACAAAAATCCAGATACAGTAACAATTGCCACAAGAAGAAAATTGTTTATGTTGTTTTCTGGGATTGTGTTTGAAACGAAGATGATGATAATTTTGTGTTTGGCAGAGAGTGAAATAGAGGAATATGGGTATCAGATTGGAGCAACAAAAAAAAAAGAGAAGAAAGGGGAGAAGAGGGTTTGAATTTGAGTTAACCCTTTCACAACAATTAAAAGAATTTGTGAGTAAAATAAAGTTAGGGTTTGAATAACATGTGAGTCAATTCTGGATTTTTCTCATGAGTTTTTTATGAAGGTAGCATGAAGATGATGAAGAAGGGGGAATGAAGATGAAGATGATGTAAACCTTTGAATAAAATTAACGAAAAGGACCAAAACAAGTAACGGAGCAAAAGTTAAAATACCAAAACGGACCAAATTTTAATTATGGGACCAAAGCGATACCAAAAAATTAGTTATGGAACTAAAATAGCAATTAAGCCTTAAATTATTGATCCAGTATGCTTTCTAATTTGATCACTACATCATTGATATACACTCCCACGAACTTTCCAACGAAAGATTGTGTTCGTTATCTTTGGGTACAAGTTTCTCCTCCTTTCTTCATATCTGATGGTATAACTAACCATTCATTTGTTCCCATTTTCCCTGATCATCTAAGGCTTGATTTTGACAATCTTCTTGTACTTGCAAAAAGTACGGTAAGGGATACTAGAGTTAAGTATCATATTCTAGGGTTTAGACTGATTACTGGATGCCTTGAGAATGCTCTCAAGGGTGGAATTTATAGCCTGCTATGGGCTTGGATTTCGGTTGCTTGGTTCCCAAGCAACATGGGTATTTGTGTATTTTATGCGGTTTCTAGAGGTTTCTAGAAGTTAAGAAGGGCGGCACCCTAAGGTGAACGCGCCTGGACCTCAAGAGCCCATCTGTAGGGCGCCTGAGCCATTCTAGAGGGCTTAAAGCCTTTCTGGAGGACTATTAAGCCTTTAGGAATATTATGACAGTTCACAGCCCCCCAAACACGAGTCTTGGGATAAGGCGAAGTGATGAAAATATGGGATTGACCCTTCTAGAGGGCACCAAGTCTTTAAGAAAGTATTGTCGGTTCATAGCCCCCAAGCATGACTCTTGGGTCAAGGCAAAATGATTGGCTTGCTACAAAATTTCGTTTATGCTTGGTACTTTATTTTGGGGGATCCTCCTAGGGCAACCTCAGAGTGTTCTGGAAGCCCCCGAGGGTATATGTGTGATCCGTGTTTAGAGTATTTCCCTAGGACGATCTTAAGATGTTTTAATAGTTCCTAAGGGTGTATGTATCATCTGTGTACGGGTTACTGGTCCACTTCTTTAGCAATAAATATTTTGTTGTCAATTTGTCCTCTTGTAAAATTACTTTTCAAAAATTGTTATTGAGTTTGTCATACTAGACTCTATTGGCTTGTTTAAGATCATACGGTGACCTTTTTAGGTTATAAACTTATTTTAGATGCTTTAAATCTTCGAAACCATGAGATAGTTTTACATACACTTCTTCATAAATGAAATCATTTTAAAATGCACTTTTAACATCCATATATATATATATATATATATATATATATGATGTCACTATTTACAACATATGATAATAATAGCCGAATTACTTCTAATCTAGTTGCTAGAGCAAAATATTCAATGTAATCAATACATTCTAATTGATATAGTCTTGAGTTGCTAATATAACTTTGTTTATTATCATTTTTCTTGAGTTGCTAATATAACTTTGTTTATTATCACTTTTCCTTGCTAATATAGCTTGTTTTTTAAATCTCATTTTGTTCTAACGGTATTTTTACCTTTGGGTTGTGGAACCAAATCCTAAATTTTCGATCTCTGAAATTGGTTGAGTTCTTCTTGCATTGTCACAATCTAGTCATCATCTTTCAAGGCATCATAAACAAAAGTTGGTTCAATCATTGACAACAACCCCAGTGGATAGGATTCATTTTTTAATGATGATCGGATATTTAGAGGATCATTCTTGTTTTTTATGATTTGATCTTATGGGTGAGATGATTTGTACTTGAATGAACGTTTGGAGGGTGTGGCAATACTTGAAGTGTCTTCTTGTTATCTAGACCCAAACAAAGGATACACAATAAGCGTGTATATAATATACTGTATATTGTGGATCCATGTTGATCGGCTTGACATCACCAACATAGTATGAAATAAATTTGCCTCCTTGAAGGTCTCTTTGTTCGCTTGGCGGTTATTGCGTAATCACATTCCATCAAAGGATAATTGAATTCAGCGTGGAAATATCCTGACTAACTCTAATATGTGTTCAAGTGATTGTGGAACAAAGGAAAGTGTTAATCACTTGTTTTTAGGTTGAGATTTTTTTGGTAGCCTCTGCTTTCTGGATGATCATATGGGAGGTAATATTTGACGGTAATAGGTAGCAAAATAGTTTAGATGAATGTCATGATTGTCATATAGTATTTCATAATATTAAGAAGCATAGACGTTGTTACTGTGCCATAACATAATTTTCCATGACATTGTCCTTGATACCTAACGTAACATAATAAGTTAAGTATAACAAGACGGGGATATCATTTATAAGTAAAAGATTAGGTAAAGTATAGCGAAATGAGTTAACGGTTATTCCTTTCCAAAAAAGCAGCATATAATTAGGAACATAATTTTATTTTATTTTAGATAAACATTAAATGCAAAAGTGTGGAGGGAAAGATTAGGTTAAAATTAGCGAGACAGGTTAACATTTATAAGTAAGAGATTTTAAAAAAAATAGCATATAATTAGGAACATAATTTTATTTTACTTTAGATAAACATTAAATGCAAAAGTGTGGGGGAAAAATTAATTTAAAATTTGGTTAAGTATAGCGAGACGAATTAACATTTATAAGTAACGTAACATAATAGGTTAAGTATAGCGAGACAAGTTAAGATTTATAAGTAAGAGATTAGGTTAAGTATAGCGAGACGTGTTAACGGTTATTCCTTTCCAAAAAAACAGCTTATAATTAGGAACATAATTTTATTTTAATTTAGATAAACATTAAATGCAAATGTGTAGAGGGAAAAATTAGGTTAAAATTAGAGATGGCATTTTGCATAAATTAAATCTAGGGTTAATATAGTAAAGTCACGCGAAAAAATTAGGTTAAATCTAGGGTTAGTATTGCGTGACGGGTTAACATTTAGAAATTAGAGATGACATTTTGCATAAATTAAATCTAGGGTTAA
>Ga0315914_1001525_pt1 | contig 34736 bp, 21 predicted proteins | sample MpolenodulesMG_FD_203920 | JGI IMG/M metagenome (GOLD analysis project Ga0315914, IMG submission 203920) | Medicago polymorpha root nodule microbial communities from Los Angeles, California, United States - elongated nodules | ecosystem: Host-associated > Plants > Roots > Nodule | place: USA...
CGGAGTCCATGCAGCCAACTGTTTTTGTAGGTTCGACATTAGTGGCCGTCAGATCTTGATCATATGGTTTGAAAAAAGTAGATTTAAGATTTATTTTGTAATTCTAGAAAATATAGCTTAGTAAATTGTAATCTTGAGATCTTAATCGATCAATTATAGACGCATGACTCCGTGAATTTACTGACCGCTATAAAATGCTTTTCTACTTCACATTCACACTTGACTTGACTAGACACTTGTACACCCAAACCAATTTTTTTTTTTTTGTATAATCAGCCTATAGTTTCATAAAGGAAAAAACGAATAAATAATTGAGAGCGAGAGTGAGAAACTAACCTCTGTATGTCGTTCCATGACACTGATTTCAGAGTTTGAGTTGTTGAACTTGAGAGGTATATGTGATTAGCCTTGGAATGGTTATTTGACTGGTTTATAGTACACTTATATATAGGCACACGCTTACGCGCGTGCGAGCACACACGTGTTTGAGCGTGTATATATCTTTTTATATAAAGGGGAACATTAAATAAAATCCTTTTTAAGGTGATTAAATAAAATCCGTGTAATATTTAAATAGATTCTTTTTCAATTTTCCATTTTAATTGTTTATTTTTAATTAATTACGAAAATTTTGCTTTTTTACGTGTAGTGCTAGTATTACTCCATTTGTCTATTTGGAGTTGTCTATTACAATACGAGAGTCAAAAAAATAAGTTGTCTCTCATATGCAATATTGCATAGTTTAAGACGACTACAAATGGTTTTTTTTTGTTGTTGAAAACAACTAATCCATCCATTCCAAATTATATGATTCTTCAATCATTTCAAACGTATTAAAGAAATGTAATTAATTTTGTATGCGAAAGAGATATTATGAGTTGTTTTACAAACTTGTCTTTAATAAATGATATAGGAAACATAAATCAAAGAATTGTAAGAAGAGAGAGTAATAAATAGTTAAAGATATACTACTAGGAAAAGTAACATTAATACTTCATTGATATTGTAAAGCGACATATAATTTGAGACATTTTTTTTTCTTTCTCAAAGTGACATATAATTTGGGACGGAGAGAGTATTACATATTTTTTTTGACGTTAAAAGATAATTTCATTAATAAAAGTCTAGCAAGAAATCAAAAGCCAAGACTGCAGAAATACAAGGTGGAGTCTCTTTAATCCATATACAATATGGATTATGAAGAAAGTATTGAGCTAAATAATGGGCAACTTGGTTAGCCTCATGCCTAACATGCAAGAAACTCAAACTACGAAAAAAGACATTAAAATTAATGCAATCTCCAATAATAGATTCAACATAGTTGGGATATTGTAGACGAGTGTTCAGCGCCTGAACCAAATTAGAAGTGTCAGATTCCGCTATAAGATTCAGAAAACACATGTCTTTAGCAAATTCCAACTCCTTCCACATAGCTAAAGCTTCTGTTACCTCCGAATCTGGTAATGAAAAGACTTGCCAACAACTAACAGCAACGACAACACCTTCATTATCTCTCACAACAACAACAACACCCCATTTACTATCCTCTATCAGACATGCTGCATCAACATTTAACTTATATCAACCACTAATAGGAGGCGTCCAGTGAACATCATATATGGGTAAATTTGGACCTCCATTTAACATCTCCAACAACACTATACTAGCATTATTAAAATTAACAATGGATCTTTGTGCCTTTTGTACCGTGGCAGCCACATCAATTTCAGCCCCATCAAAACATTCATTATTTCTAGTGCACCATATTTCATAACACAAGGCCAACACATTAACTATAATATCCATATTTGCATCAATAATATTTCTTTTCAACCACTTTCGAAAGGGTATGTACCTGAAAGCATGTGAAATTCTCTCATTATGTTGCTCACAAAAAACACACAATGGATCACAACTAATTATTATTTTAAAAAGATCATTTTTGACTGGTAGTTTTTCATGTAAAATCCTCCAAGCAAAATGAACGTGTCTTGGAATACATTTTATTTTCCACAATTTTTCCACACTTGCTGATCAATGTCCTATCCTGAGCTATGGGAGACAAGTACTTCACGCCTTGCCTCTAATAAACGGTATGCACTCTTCATAGAAAAAAATAGTTGACCATATAGCACCCCACACAAATTCATCTTGTAATTGGGAGAAAGAAATTGGCAATTGAAGAATTTGATGAGCCTCAAAAGGGAGAAAAATGTCATTAATTAAAGGAGCATTTCAACATCGAATATCGTGATGAATGAGATCTGAAACAAACATAATATCACAATTAGAAGGTTTAGGTGACCAAATTTTGTGACCATTTTGATAAGGAATCCAATTATCCTTCCATATATGAATTAGTTGACCATCGCCTACTCTCCAAATACCTGCTTTCTCAATACCATCCACACGAGCTTTCAAAATACTTATCAAAGTATAACTTGGGCAATAACCGCCTGAAGCTCTCAAGAAAGTACTTCTAGGAAAATATCTTGCTTTTAAACACTGTGAGATCAATAAGTCGTCATTATGAATAATTCGCCAACCTTGTTTAGACAACATTGCAAGGTTAAAATCATGAAATGTTCTGAATCCCATTTCACCTTTCTTTTTTTCCTTACATCATGCTTTCAATATGCTCACATAATCCCATCAGAAGTAGAAAACAACTCATTACATATGTAGGAATTGATTGAACCACATATTTGACTAAAACTTCTCTCCCAGCAGTTGACACAAATTTTTCTTTCCAACCTTTTAGCTTCTTCCACACCCTATCTTGGAGTAAATTGAAGACCTATTGCTTAGACCTACCAACAAAAGCTGGTAACACCAGATACTTCGAGTGACACTCAACAACCTTAATTTGAATCCAACCTTGGAACACAATTTTACGATCATCAAGTACATTTCGGCAGAAAGAGAAGTTGACCTGATTGATAAGAATTAAGCACTCCTTGATTGATAAGTTGACCATAAGCAGATTGATAAGAATTAAGCACTCCCTGATTGATTTGAGTATTATTTATTATAAAATTATATATTTAGTATAAATTTAATAAGTTCCAAAATAAATTTACTATTTCTTACTTCTTATACTCTTTCAGTCCTTATTATAAGAAGAAAAACAAAAAAAACTTCATAATCAATGCAATCATTAATAGTTGTAACTTTTTATATATTTTTACACATATACCCTTGTAGAAAGTTTTGAAACATCAAATACATCAACTAATATTAAAAAAAAAAATTAAATGAGAGATAGAAAATTGTTTTAAATAATAACTACACCTTAAAAGTTGTGATATTTTCTTATAAATAGAACAAAAAATTGAAAACTTTCTTATAATAAGGACCATAGAGGGAGCATTTTGTAAGTTTACACATGATAGAAAAATGATAATTGGTAATAAATAATTGTTGTTTTGAATAGAAAATTAGTAGTATCGTTTGTAGTTGTCTTAACATATGGAATATTGCATAGGATATACAAACATGTAGAAATATTATATTCCAATTTATTTATCTTAAGAGCTGGGCGAATATCATATCGTTGAAAGCAGTGCTTATTTTATTTGAATTGATATCGGGCCTCAAGGTTAAATTTATTAAAAGCATGTTGGTTGATGTTAATGTGGTTGACACATGGTTGAGAGAGGCAACTTTGGTTTTGAACTGTATAATGGGTCATATGCCTTTTCTTTATTTGGGCTTCCTGTTGGCGGGGATCATTGCAAGTTGAATTTTGGGCATCCCTTGCTTCTTCAAATTCAATCTAGATTGTCGGGTTAAAAGAGTAAAAATTAAATCTTTATTTGGGTAGGCGACTGGTTCTTCTAAAATTTGTCATGTCCTCTCTATCGGTCTACTTCCTTTCATTCTTCAAAGCCCTCGCAAGTATCATTTCCTCTATCAAATATTTTTTTAATATTTTTCTTCTAGGGGGTGAGGCTATTAGGAAAATTTCTTGGAACAATTGGGATACTATATGTTCAAAAAAAATGGAGGGTTGGGGGTTCAACGATTAAGGGGGTTTAATATGGATTTGCTTGGTAAATGGCGTTGACGTTTGAAGAATAAGCATGTGTGTTTGTTGTAATAGAGTTATATCAGCTAGGTAGAGAGAAAAGGGGGAAGTTTACGTGAGGGGGAAATAGGGGTTTCAGACTGGTGAAAGAATTTAAACAATAAGAAATGGTGTTAATTTGGGAGTTGGTGAGTGGATTGTTAATAATTTATGGTGTGAGGTTGGGGACATTGTTTGGACGCTATTTTGGTGGGATCCTTGATAATAAGATGGCAATGGTGGGTGAAATGAAGTTGTTAGATTTGGGGGAAGAGGGCGAGGCTTGGAAATGGTAGAGGAGGTTGTGAACTTGGGAGGAAGAACAATTGGTGGAGTGTTGTGCTTTGTTGCATTATATGTTTTTTGTTGGATGGTTTAAGCACAAGTGTATTTTGAAATTGCATGCCTAAAAAAGTACAATGTTAAAAGCACGTATAATTTATTGCTCTCGACGAATGACAACATTATAACTAAAAATAATATTATCATCTAGCATAAAGAGGTTCCCCTGAAAGTAAGTATCTTCGAATGACGTAATTGCATCCTTACGATTGGTAATTTAATATGGAGGGGGTGATTATGGCTAACACGCAGCTTTGGTGGGAGGGTGTGGCAAACTGGAGGATGCGGATCATCTATTTATTCTTTGCAATTTTTTTCATTCAGATTTGGAGTGGTGTTTTTAATTGGTTAGGCTTCTCATTGTCAAACGAGCATGTGTCTCAGACCATTTAATTCAGCTTGTTGCTTTGGGAAGTTTTTCAAAATATATATTGTTTGGGTTATTTGGAGAGAAAGAAATGCTCGAGTTTTTCTGCAAAAAGAGAACACTTTGCAACATCTACTCGACAAAATTAAACTTCAATCTTCTTTGGCCGAAGGCGCAACACGCTAATTTCGCTTTTTACTATTCACGCTAACACGCTAATGTTGCCAGCTTTATAGCGTTAATGTAATTGTTTTTTCATATGATGTTGAATAATAATAAAAATGAATAAAGATATGTTGGCACCCTTAATGTGTAGACCCCTTTATACCACTCTGAAAAATTTAAGTTAACCAAATATATGGTCTGTGTGACCACATTTTTTTTAGTTGCGTGACCACTATTTTTCCGAATTTAGAAGCTGAAAAATGTGGTCACGCAACTAAAATGTGTGTGACCACTATTTTTCCACTTAGTTAACCAAATAAATAGTGGTCACGCAACTAAAAAATGTGGTTACATAGACCATATATTTGGTTAACTTAAATTTTCCAGAGTGGTACAAAGGGGTGTACACATTAAGGGTGTCAACCTATCGTTACTGTAAAAAATTGATTGTTCAATAAAAAATGAATAAATATAGGTTAGCACCGACCACATTTTTTCACTTGTGTGACCACTATTGTTCTAGAAAAATCATGCAACTAAAATGCGCGTAACCATTATTTTTCCACATAGTTAACCAAATAAATTCTGAAAAAATAGTGGTCACACAACTAAAAAAAATGTGGTCACATAAACCATATATTTGGTTAACTTAAATTTTCCATGTGGTACAAAGGGGTGCACATATTAAGGTCAACGTATTTTTTTTTTAACAAGCCAAAGGGAAAGCAAACATTTTTAGCTTTCAACCATGAAAGTGTAGTGATTTTTACCTTTTCAATCAGTTGCATAATTGATTTAAAGTTATTAGAGAACAACCGATGGTTCTTTTCATTCCACATAACCCAAATGCAACAAAGTCAAATCATGTGAAAGAATGAATGACGAGAACTATGCCCTCCTCAAGAATATATGAATTGATGAAAATGATCCATACCATGTTAAGATCAACGTATTGATAAACAAATAGTGGTAATGGCCACCAATTTTATGAAAAGCAATTTTCCCATCATGGGAAAATTTGGGCAATTACCCAACGTAAACGTCACCTACCTAAGGAGTATCACTTGTAATCTGTGATTTTAAATCTGCGTTGATCCATTTAAAAATTCAGTTTTATTCACATTCATATTTTTAAGATCCTTTTGATTTTGTTACGCAGATGGTGTCTTTGGAGCTATGACGAAGGTATATCTTATGTCACCTAATTCCTGATTTAGGGCCGCTTCAATTTCAAAGGCATCCTCAAAATAAAAATAATAAAAATAGATAAATAAAAAACTAACAAAAACAGCAATCCTTGTTCCACTAACGACTCAAAAAATAATCCTTATTCCACCAAATATGGTAGTGGATTTAAATATAAAAAAATAATCAAAATCAGTATAATAATCATCAAAACCATCCAATAAAAAAGTCATCATTCTTTGTCACATTTGTTGTCACCACCGGAGCATACAAACGATCACCGAATTTGTAGGAGAGGTTTAAGGTACCCTTGGATTTCCCAGAACGTTTTTTCCTAATCTGATAACTGAATGGATGACTGGCACTGGTAGGGTTATCAAGAAATCCCTTGAGAGGGATACAGACCTTGCCAATGGTACTGCATGGGAGGAATTTTCGATAGGAGATGAGTTTTACTTCAAGAGAGAGACGATTATGGTAGGCGAGAGATTCTTTGACGGTCAACTTGACAGGGATGTTCCATGTGGGGTTTCTTCCGGCGTGACGGTGGATGTGGGTGGTGCTGATTTGTGGGTTGAGTGGATCGCCAAGGATTGAAACAATGGCGTATACGGACATCTGGGAGAAAAGATTAACATCTTTGAGATCTTCTGCGGAAATTATGTTGAGTTCTAAGGTTCTGTACACAGTGTTCATCATGCAATAGAGAGAAATCGATTAAAATTAGAAAGAGAGAAGAATAAAAGAGAGAGATTTTGTGTTGTTTTTTTTCTAGGATTTTTGGAATATTTCTTTGTAGGGCTTTGATGAATTATTTGTGTGAGATTGTTGGATGTTCACAGAGTGTATTTATAATGTGAGAGTTGGAAGGAGACTGCGGACATTCTCAAACCCTTTAAAACAAATTTCTCCAACATTTTAGAAAATCAGTTCATTATCTTTTGTAGTTTTTTTTTAAATTTTGGTATAAAAGAGGACCTAAGCCGGTTGTAGCTTTTCTTTTTATTCCTGTTATACGGTCACTTTAATACACCAATATTTTTTTTTTGTGTATTATATACTTTCTATTTTCAATGAATTTAATCTTTTTCTCTCGTAACAAACAATTAATTGTTTTGTTAGTCTCTCCAACACTCCATCTTACTCTTAACAAACAATTGTCAATAATTAATGTTACTCATCTTACTCTCAACTCTTCATAAAATCATTATCATAGGTAACAAAATTTTGTACATAACAAAAAACAAACTTAAATAACAGAAAACAAACTTTGTTTATAAAAAAAACTTGAGTTTTCTAAATAGATAACATTAATTAATTTTATGAAGAAAAAAAAAGAGTATAATAAAAAATTATACCCTTAAACTATCAAAACAACATTAAATAGAAACACTAAATTTATACTTAACCGACACTTACAAAGTATGGATGGAGTAACAAAAAAACTCTTATATAATTGCATCAAAACAATCTATTTTTTAAAGTAATTTTTATTATAATAAACAAACACAAAATATATTTTTATTTTTTTTTATCAAATTTCTAAAAAAAATCTAAAAATTATTAAATGTCAAAATCAATTTTATCTTAATATGTATCAAATAGGCCGTATAATGTCAATATGTATCAAATAGGCTGTATAACGTCGTTTGTTATAACTTTTTTAAGGAAAAAAAAATACTTTTTATTTTATAAAAACAACCACTTTAAAGAGTTGTATATGTTTGTTACCTATACTATATATAAAGAAAATACATGAGTTTGAGATGACTTTTTCATTACCTATTAAGATGCTTTCTTGTTGGGACCCTTTTGTTGAAAAAATATTTGCCAACCGTGTTGATCCATTGCGATCGTACCACGACTATTGCAAAAATTGAGAACCATTACCACAATGATAAGAGACGAGAAATAAGGCACATACACAACACAAAAATAGTCTCTAACTCTCTAAAGGAGAAATTAGAGTAGAACTCGAGACGATTCCCATAATAGTTTGAGGAAAAACTCCTAGAGCATTCACTAAACTATGATAAATGTGCAAGGCCATTACAACAGATGTTTTGAGAATACACCCTTGCGTGTAGGTCTACATTAGAGATAAAGTTCAGACTACGAGTCACTCTTGGTGAATTTGAATTTTACCCATTATGCAAAGATTTAAGTCGTAAGAAACATATATTTACGCGCAATCTTATAGAAACGTTTGACGTTACTTATGAGACCATTTTTTATATTCAAGTGGGGAATTTTGGATCATCAGTTGGATATTAGAAGACAGTTGGAAGACTAAACACAAACTCTTAGGACTTAAATTCACTCAAATCGATTATATTATTAAGTTCCCATAGTAATTGAAGACAAGAACAAAATACTCAACCAAACCTGGCGACAACATAGGCATGAATAACAACATAGGGAACAATATGGGCATGAATAACAACATGATTCATTAAAACATGTGTAAAAAATCATGAACAACATAGTAGATCTCAATAATTAAAATCAAAATCTAAAATTGGAGAACAAACTTTGCAGTAAAATCAACTCCAATGTCAAGCCCAAAAGAATCCAAAGTGTTGGAGTCATCAACATAATCATACCTAGAAACAAATTATCACCATGGATCCATTTTTGGATTGCTCGGTGTTCTCTTTCCCTCTCTCTCGATGACGCTCAATGGTTTCAGACAAAGCGAATCAGTAAAAGAAAGGGAAAATTCATTTTTTTGATATATTTTTAAAATTTCTTGACCTTCTATATCGTAGTTGTTGGAATCATCTAATCAATGATATTGGAGTAGTAGAATGACCAGTAGAGAATGTGGCATGACAAATCAAGATCTGTTTCCATGGGAGAATTACGCACATTAATTTCAGTTATTCTGATTATATATTGTATTGATATTTGTTTTTTAAGATTCAAGTGATGTGATGATTTATATTTATTTTCTGTTTCTATGTTTTGCACGGACACAATAAACCACTTAGATGCATTATCAATGGAAAGAAGATAGTTGACATGCAAAACCCTTCACATCATATGGCATGATTTTGGAAAGTGGTGGATGCTTTTGGTCTTCGACCGCTTCTTGATACCCCATTTCACTTGTCCGTTGGTGAAATGACCATCACATTGGATGATGTGTCATGTCTTCTTGACTTGCTTATCCATGGTAGGCCGATGAACCATCAAGCGTGAATGTCCAAGGAAGATGGTGGTGCTTTGCTAGCTGAATAGCTGGCTGTGGACATTGAAGCTTCTCATGATGAGTTTGAGGCTTTAAAGATTGCTCACTTCTCATTTGGTTGGTTGAAGCAAGTGTTCGAGGATCATCACACAAAAGCCTTACATTTTCATAGTGTACTCGGAAGGGAGGTTGAGAGATATACGTGACATTTTACATACGAGCTTAGTTGCTTTACCTTCTTATAGATGCACCATCTATATAGACAAGAGAAACTAGTAGGTTGATGTGATTTTTCTAGAGTACCTTTGAGACGTCACTGCCATCTTTCTAGCATTTCTTTATTACTACTTGGTTGAGGCAACTATTTCCAATATAGCACAGATGGCCTGATATTGTATTCCCTTGCAAGAAATTTCTTGTTTTCTAATATTTAAGAAAAAATGTACTTTAATATGTATTAATTTAATTGGTGTTTGTATTTGTAACATTTGGATGTATTTTTTTTTAAGCTTGGGCTATAGAGCATTTTCCCGAGGTATAACTATATGATATCGACCTCAAGTATACCATGGAGAAGCCATGCACAATGTGATTCGTTCTTGGAAAGGTCTATAAGTCACCGGACAACTACAAGACCTTCTTTGATTTCCCAGAGGTCAACGACATGAATACCAACCCTATGACCAACATTTGTAGATTTAAATACACTTGTATTTTCAAGTGTCTAACTGAGTGCAAGTATACATTGTCTCAAGAAATATATAGTATAAAAATATCAAACCCACAGGGACTCGAGCGATGTAGTTTTCTGCAGCTTTTCAATTTGTAAACTTGTTTGTGTAAAAATAAAATAAAATAATTCAAATTAACAACAATTAAAATAAAGTTGAAAACAGTAAAAGATGGGAAAGTAACAAAAGCACTTAGGAGATCTCAAATGAAAAAGCATGGACAAAATCAATGAATCAGTTATGAACATAGGTTTGCAATGATATAGAGATTTGAATAATCTTGAAGCTTCCTGGAGACCAAGTGACCTTAGGGTTTTTTGAACACAACAATCATGTTAAACACGGGGTAACAACTCTCTCGAGGCTTTCATCGTCATGCTTACCATGATATAATATTAAGGTCAAGTCTCAAGAATTCCCCTTTCTTAGAAAGGTGGTTGAGTCTTTTTTTCTATGACAAGAAATATAGGTAGATTTTCAAGCTCTTGCCCGAGTCTATGGACAATCAAATAGTCTTTTAAGGTCTTTACCTCTGGCAAGGATAAAAACGTAACTCATTAAACAAATATTTTCATTCCTACCTTCTTTCGATCTTAGGGATTTCGACAATAATTGTAAAAGTGATCAAGTTTTACATTTAATGATTAATGCTAAAATAGTTTGTTTAAAAGAAGCTTGAAGCTACAACACTTATGAAAAAATAATCATAACCTCGTCATGTCGTAACCACTAAAAGGGTTTAGCTCATGATGAGCTTAAACATAAAAATGAAAAATAGAGAAGGAGTGAATTAATGATCCTAAAACTTCATATCTCTAAGAACTTGCACATGCTCATCAACGGAAGGGATGGGATGGTGAGCGAACTCTGGTGGCTGCTAACCCTAGCTGGAAATGGCCGCTCAAAATCAAAATGACAATTTTCAAACTCAATTTAATCCATCAATAATTTCCTATTTTTTTTGCATATACTTTCGGTTTTCAATAAATTTAATACGTAGTCTTTCTCTCATAACAAACAATTGTTTTGTTAGTTTCCCTCTTGCCAACCAATTCCTAATTTTTTCACACACTCTATTCTCTCATAGCAAACAATTGTAATGTTACTCAAATTAATTATAAAATTTCATCTCTTCATGAAACCATTATTATCAGTAACAAAACCAACCATAATAAGCATTACTATGTTCCAAATATTTAACTAACAACTAAAACTAAATAAATTCAACAAATCCTAAATAGACACAAATTAGATGTTTTAAGTCTTGCAATCACTCAAGACAACATTACATTGTGGGGATAAATTAATGGTAATAACCAATATTTGCATAGTTATCAAACATCGTTAGACATGTTTGTTCGACGACATATGTTGGTACTCAAGTTGGATAAAATGCGACTACAAGATGATTTATCGCCACTTCCTAGAGCGTGTGATGATGAAGTATGGTTGTATATAAGTCCATTTTAAGGCATCTCTCCGCCATACCAGATATGAACGTATTTCAGATAGACCATGCATTCTAGGACTTTTTGGTGCATATTATACCTAAGGACATGCAAAGTCTATTAATTGAATTTTTTTGGGTTTATAGAGTATATCATCCCAAAATTAGAAACTACAGTCGAGGTTGATAAGCTTAGGCCAGAAAATGTTGAGGTTCTGATAGAGGATGAGCATGTCAAGGATACTTTTGATACATTTCATCTAATCAGGAGGGTAATGACCATGACATTGGATAGGAGGAAAAAATGATACCAGTTACGACGATTTATATAGTATCGTGCATCAAATTGACGAAGAAACATAGTCAACCACCAAGTATCGAATCACATGTAGAAAGAGGACGTTCTAATGATTTATATGTACTTTGATTTTCCATGTTTCTCATTAATGATGTAAATTTGTATTTTAGTACCACATCAATTATGTCCCCGTGAATGTGTACGAATATTTTCTGTTTTGAATGTTGAATGAATTACACACAATTTTATATCATTTTGAATTTTGAATAAATTTTGAGTGTTGAATGTAGAGTGTGTTTGAAAGTGTTTAAGTGGGTTTGTGTGTTAAGCATGTCTAGCACACCTTTACAATCCCATATGTCAAGCCTTATAAAATATTTGTGTTTAGTGCGATTCGTGCCCTAACTCATGATCCATGAATCGATTCGTAACTTCTGAACAATGGATCGGGACTTAAGGAGTGAATGAGAGCGATCATGTCATAAGTTCCAATAGGGAAATTTTTGGGTTTTTAAAGTGCATTTGAGCATTTGAAAGTGCTTGAAGAGCAATTTTCTTATTTGTGAAAGCATAATTTATATTAGAGTATTATTTTTCCCACCCTATAGCATTCTCGTGCGCCCTGGATTTTTTCCAAAAATGCCCTTGTGCAGTCCGAATTTTAAAATCCGGATTCATGTTTACTATTTAGAATTTTATAATCCGGACAATTCTTATGCATAATTAGCCATCAGACTCTCACATTTCAGCATTTTTGCTTTTAAAAACAACAAAAAAACTAAGTAAAAAATGCTAAAAACCTGTCAAATAAAATCATAAAAATATAAGAATACCACCAAAAAATTCTAAAAATCAAATAAAACTAGTGCAAATTTTTTTGGATTTTTCTGAGAATATGAATGATTAAAAAAATGAAAAATGGGTCTTAACGATGGAATTTTGGATTTTGAGGGGAGGAGTCCCGTAAGAAGTCTCTTCTACAGGGAGTCATGGTCCTTGAATTTTTTCTGATTTTTTGGGGAAGTTTCAGAGCAATCCGATCAAGTAGCCTGAAAACCTTATTTTTGACTAAGAACAAGTAACAATGACAAAAAACAAAATGATAAGAGTTAGCAAGATTAACTAAAATGGCTATAAATGTTACAAATATGTTTAGGATTTGTGCCGATACAGTTCGGATTATATAATCTGAACTGTTTTACCTTGAAAAAGGGTGTTTAGGGGGTTTCCGGATTATGTAATCCGGCAACATCATGTAACGCGCCCTATTTTTGAAGTTTCTGGATTACAAAATCTGGAAAAATCCGTAACTCCATTTTTCACCCTATAACAAAGGAAAACACCATTCCGGATTATGAAATCCAGAAACCTCAAGGGCATTTTTGGAAAAAACGCAGGGCGCGCGAGAATCCTTTAAGGTGAGAAAAGTAATACTCTTTATATTATTAAAACTATTTTGAGGCCTAATTTGAAGGCCCAAAAGTTTAAAGCGTAAAGCCTTAGATTTACTTGCTTTGGTCTTCGGTCGACCTTGGGTAACAAATATTCAGGGCCGGTCCTAGGATTTTTAGTGCCCTAGGCAAATTAATAAAATTATGTTCTTTTAATTATTTGAATGCCTTTCTTCTTGCATTTTTTTATTGCAAAAGATTCATTCATAATCAAAGTTCTTTAAAAACATATTTTCAATATAATTAATCAAAGCAATTCAGAAAAAAAATATATTTATGTAGTACTACATAAAATAATAATTTTGGTGCCCCTATGAAAAAGGTGCCCTGGGCTCCCGCCCCTAGAGCCCGTCCTCAGGGCCACCTGTGCAAATATTAGTTAAAACTAGAGGGGATTTTAATGCACTTTAAAGAAAAACTTTAAGGAAGGTAAGGTAATTTACCCTTAAATGTATTCAACCATTAAAAATATATTTTTTTTTTATATTAATTGATTGAATGAATATCCGTCCATTGAAAATATGATAATAGATGAATCTGATATTTTTATGTTATGTGGGTGAATTAGATTGAATTTTTTAAAGAGCTTTCAATGAATTGTTGATGGATTAATGAATTATTTTCATTCATCCATTGATATTCTAATACACATAGACATCTTAAACTATCTCACACCTAAATTAAAAGGAAAAGGATTTTTGGACACCCAAACTCTAATCTACCATTAGATACAGAGAGAAATAAAAAGAGTGACATGATAGAAGTGATAAGTTGATAATGTAATAGATAGAGAGAAAATGAAGTGTTGAATGAGTGTATAAAAATCGAGGGATATATAAATATAAGTGCTCAGATTAAAATTGTAAACCTTCTATAGAAATCTTGTTGGCAATAACAATGAAGAGATAAACCTGAATGGTAATAGTGAAATATATACAATTGCAAAGATCCTTCGATATCTGGTCCATCAACATATATGTTTAAAAATTTCAAAAATAAAAAACACACAAGACTCTATTAGGTGACACAACACTAACATACATGAAACTTATTTCTATTTCAAAAACTAAGTAAAATAGCTTCAATTTGATACACTGAAAAGCATCCACTCATCAACAACTATTAGCATCCATCAACATCCCAGCAGCTATAGCAACACCCACCAGTAATGGTCCCAAACCATTCCAAAATCATCATTATTTGCCACCTTTTTTGTTGTTGGAGCTTTGACACGATCGCCAAATCTGTAGGAGATGTTTAAGGTACCCTTAGGTTTCCCTGAGGTTTTCCTCATCTGACAAAGAACTTTCCGGAAAGAGTCACCGGCAGTGTTATCAAGAAGTACCTTGAGAGGAATATGGAAGGTGCCAATTATGGCATTGCATGGGAGGAACTTTCGATGGGAGAGGAGTTTGACTTCGAGAGAGAGACAATTCTGGTCGGCGAGATATTGGTTGATGGTGAACTTGATGGGGATGTTCCACGTGGGGTTTCTTCCAGCAGCGTAACGGTGGATGTAGGTGGTGGTGGTTTGTGGGTTGATGAGTTGGTCGCCAGAGATTGAAACAACGGCGTATACCGACATCTTGGAGAAAAGATTAAAACCTTTGAGATCTTTTGCAGATATTATGTTGAGTTCTAAGGTTCTGTATTTCATACTCATCATGCAACAGTGAGATGGATTTTATGTTGTTCTTTCTAGGGTTTTCGGAATACTTGTTTTTAGGGTTTGTGGAATACTTGTTTTTAGGGTTTTGGGAGCGTACTACTATTTATAATGTGAGAAGTGGAACAAAAAAATAATTGTAAAGGAAACCTCTAGGTATAGGTACCTTTTTTATAATTTACAAGTAGTATCTTTTCTTTTCATTCAAGTATCCTTCCTATCTCGTTGGTAATTTAGCATTCCAAATCCCGATCTTATTAGACACTCAAACCCTTAAAAACCAATTCACCAAAATTGTAGAAAATCAGTTAATTATTCCTATCTATAGGATTCAACAATTGGGCTCAAACACATATATCAAAACTTCAATCTAACAAAGACGATCCTCAAAGTAACACACTATTAATAAGTAAAACAAAAATAAAAGCTTCATGACTGCAGGCAATCTGCACCAAGGGCCGTGTGAAATTAATTCACTTTCCATAACTTCAGTAACTGCTTGCAACTTTACAGGAGAAGAAATAGCTTCATACACCATGAAAAAATTATGGTCTCTAATAACAATACGGGATAATAAAGGTGTATCAAGATCAATCTCAATTCTCAACACAAATACAAGCATATTTTTCCGTGAATGTAGAGATTAACTATCAATTCTTAACATAGTTACCCAAATTGTTTTCCATACGAGCAAGGAATATGGCATTATACAATGGGGGTTTCTTTTAGGCCCCAGATATCTCTAAGACCCTCTAAATGCACGCCTGGTAGTTATCTATTGGATGTACATTTTTTTTTTATCAAACATACATCTGGTAGATAACTACCGAATGTGTATTTATGGGGACCTTGGATATATTGGAGGCCTTAAAGAGAAACGTTCTTATACAATTCCAAATAATGTTTGGGAATTATAATCCATGCAAGTTGTTGTTTTTTGAATTCAGAAAAGTACCTTTAAAAGATTGAAACTACCACCAAAGATATTACCGAGTTGAGTCACGACTAGGTCGCTTTCTTTAAGACGTTTCGCGGCACTACCCGAGTTTGTGCAAGGTAGACTAACAACCACGCCGCCTCCAGGATAAAACAGCACAATTCATGTGTTCGATTACGTCATGCACCATAAGTAATCGTTCAAGAAATAACAGCATCAAAATATGGTCTAATCAATCGTTCGATTAAACCACTCAATACGGTACATAGACCGCTCTCGAAGCCGACAGGAAAGAAAGGAGCAGTAGAAGAAGAAGGACTCATCAACACAAGTCGAAAAAGGGAGAAGAGAAGAAAATCACATGAAGCGTCAACGGTAAATTTTGGTGTACTGAATGAGTGGGGCGAGCTCTCCTTTTATAGGGAGAGTTCGTAGCAAAAAACTGAGTGACTTAAGGATAAAACACGTTTTGTTTTCTGTTGGATATATCCGGATCCTTCCGGATACGCGTTTTGGATCGGAACGAATTTATTTGTTACAAATGAAATGCTTTTGAATAATGATTAAATTGATAAAAAAAATAATTTAACATTTTCAGGTGACAAAAAAAATAATCTTTTTTTTTACCCAAGCCCAAGCCCGGATCGGCCGGACGGCGGCATCGTGTGTGTGAAATATATATAATTTCTAAGCGCTCATCCGTTCGCAAAAATGGGTACCCCAAGGGAACACCTTAGGCAATTCCCCACTTATATAAACAATTACTATGTGGTATGGCCCTCCAATGTGGGACATTTTTAAGTCATACCCACACTAGCTCTATCTAAGGTGTTTATTCTTATCCAATTTTTTCACTATGTTGCTAGTGTTCCAACACAAGTACTTGTCATTGTTGCACTTTGAAGGAAGAGAGGTCTCCATCTTTGGTTAGAAATTAGACAAGATCAGCACCACTCTCATTGTGGGTTATTGGTCTTTGGTTGTGCGTATGTATATGTCGGTTTTAGGTTCTGAAAGGTGGTTCTGACATGAACTTTGGCTAGGATTTAGCTTTCTGGGTTTTATTGGTTCAGACTCGTTTGGCTGCGAGATTTGGCTTCTGGTTTGTCGTAGATTGTTGACCCTTAGGTTCTTTCTATGGTGATTCGTTGCTTGTTTGTTTTAACACAACTTTGGGGTTGCTCCTATTTCACCTCAGATTGTTTGGCCAAAAATGGCCGCTTTTGAGAGTTGTTGTTGTGGTCGAAGCAGTGTGTGGTCATTTATCAGTGTTGATGACCAAGTACCCCTTGATCAAAGATATAGGTTTGGTACTATTAATTTCTTACATCGTGTTATTTTGCAATTTGGTTTCAGTTCTGTATGCGGGGCTGCTGGATTGATAGCCAATCATCTTTGTGTGCAAAGATGGAGACCTATCTTCCCTCAAAGTGCAGCAATGACAAGTACTTGTGTTGGAACACTAGCAACATAGTGAAAAAATTGGATAAGAATAAACACCTTAGAAAGAGCTAGTGTGGGTATGACTTTAAAATGTCCCACAATGGAGGGCCATGCCACATAGTAATTGTTTATATAAGTGGGGAATGGCCTAAGGTGTTCCCTTGGGGTACGCATTTTTGCGAACGGATGAGCGCTTAGAAATTATATATATTTCACACGCGCGATGATTGGCTATCAATCCAGCAGCCCCGCATACAGAACTGAAACCAAATTAAAAAATAACACGATGTAAGAACTTAATAGTACCAAACCTATATCTTTGATCAAGGTGTACTTGGTCATCAACACTGATTCATGACCACACACTGCTTCGACCACAACAACAACTCTCAAAAGCAGCCATTTTTGGCCAAACAATCCGAGGTGAAATAGGAGCAACCCCAAAGTTGTGTTAAAACAAACAAGCAACGAATCACCATAGAAAGAACCTAAGGGTTAACAATCTATGACAAACCAGAAGCCAAATCTCGCAGCCAAACGAGTCTGAACCAATAAAACCCAGAAAGCTGAATCCTAGCCAAAGTTCATGCCAGAACCACCTTTCAGAACCTGAAACCGACATATACATACGCGCAACCAAAGACCAGCAACCCACAATGAGAGTGGTGCCGATCTTGTCTAATTTCTAACTAACACATACATGAACACATGGAATACATTTGAGAACGAAACCACCAAATCTTTGAAACATATCTGTTTTTGAGAGTAAGGCAAAGAACAAAAATTCTTTAGAAGAGAAGTAAATCAAATAATTGCCAACTAAGGCAAAGAAGAAAATACTATTATTATAATGACTAATTTCTAATATTTGTCTATAAAAATAGGTTAAAATGTTTTACTAGTGTATCGATCAAATTTTTTCTTCGAAATTTTATCCCTCTAAATATTTTGTTCTTAATTTTAGTCCTTTTTTTTTTTACAAAAGTTCACATTTTGTGTTTTAAACGAATTTTTTATGACTTATCGTTGATAAGCCAATAAAATATTATTAGTTTAAGGGAAATGCTAACAAGTGCTTAGGGGGCACTTGATAAGAAGTTCAAAGTGAAAGTTTTATCTTGGAAGTTGTGTATTCAACACATTGAAACATTAAGGCTCTGTTTGGTAAAAATAGTGGATAGTTGATAAGCTAGCTGATAGCTTATAGCTGATGACTGATAGCTGATAAACTAACTGAAGTGTTTGGTAAAAATAACGGTTCAACTAGCTGATAAATGTAAAATGACATAAAAGGTATTCTTGATTCATAATAAAATTTAGGCTTAAATGCTCATTTGGTCCCTTAACTAAAAAAAAGATTGTTTGAGTAATTTAAGTTTTTTTTAGTCTCGTTTTAGTCCCTTATGTTAGGTTTCCGTTAGGTTTAATAAAAAATGTTATGTGTGGACACGTGTCACCTTGTCATTGGCTTTGAGATTTTTTTTTACAAAAAAAAAAAATTATTTTTTTATAAAAAAAATATATTTTAATATATATATATATATATATATATATATATATATATATATATATATTTTTGTAAAAAAATTCCCGGAACCAATGGCAAGGTGACACGTGTTAACTCTGGACACGTGTCACTTTGTCATTGGCTTTGGGATTTTTTTAAAAAAATATTATTTTTTGTAAAAAAAAAAAGTCAAAGCCAATGACAAGGTGACATGTTTCTAGGAGTTAACTTTTTTTTAAACCCTAACGGAAACTTAACAGATGGGATCAAAACGAGACTAAAAAAAAACTTAAAGTACTCAAACAATCCTTTTTTTAGTTATGAGACCAAAATGATACCAACTAAATACTTAAAGGACCAAAAGAGCATTTAAGCCTAAAATTTATATCAATTAATATTTAAGTATTTGTAATTTTGTAAACTAATTTTTCTTTAAAAAAATACTTTAAATTTATTAATTTAATATATCCTATGTATTATTTATTAAATTAAATTAATTTTATATTTATTTTCATTCAAGTGTTTCCAATTTATAAAATGATTAAATGTAACAATAAACAATTACCGGATAGTATTATTATTATATGTATTATTCATGATAAATGGATGTAAATAATTTCATTTAGTTCAAAATAACGAAAAGTATAATTTCATTAAAATGTAACACAACTAATGGTATATTTTTGAAAGATTAATAAGAGAATAAAAAAAAAATAACACTGAAAGTATACTGTTTCGTCAATTTTTTTTAAGGTATATTGTAAAAAGAAAATTACAAGGAGAGGCCAGAGAATAAAGAAAATAACACTTACCTAAAAAAAAAAGTAACACTAATAGAGTAAGTATTTTGTTCCGTAAAAACAAAAGGTATATATTTTTTCAAAAAAAAAAAGAAGGCCAGCTGGTATATATATTAACAAGGGCCGGTAATATTTTCCAAAAAAAAAAAAAAAGATAGTAGTATTTATCACGTAGCTTATTATAATAAATTGCAGGGCCGTTTTTAGAGTTTTACGGGCCTTAGGCATAATATGATAAAAGGGCCCCTTACATAATACATCATAAATTTTTTTAGTTCATTGTTCCGTTTTTATTAGCTTTTCATTTCGCTTTTCACTACCAAATAAATGTTTTTTTAGACAACATCTGAAAATAAATCAAATACTCTATAGACATCAAAACAAAATAAAATACCCAAAATTTTAGCATCCCAAAACATCATATGTCAAATGCAATTATTGATAAAAAAAACAACAAAACAAAAAAGTTGATACGTTTCACATCGGTTTTTTTTTTTGTAGCGATCTCACATCGGTTTCGTAATAATGAATGTGTTTCGCATGATCTTGCATTATCAAATTCAAGTCTGCAATCCTTTCAATCAATTCAAGAAAGTTGGCATTACTATATTGATATAATTTATTTTTTTGGAATCTTTGAAAGACAAAATTAAGATTAATTTCTCTAGTATGCCCATTTTCAACTAAAATAGAATTTGTTTTGTTATGAAAATTATCCCAATTTCTTTGATAATAAATATCACCGATATTGTTAATATTAGTGAGGAACTTTATTAGGAACAAAGGGCCCAAAAAATATCATCAATTTCTTCGATAATAAATTTTTTAGCACATTTTTAAAAACAACCAATTTTTTTATAGGAGGGTGTATATAGAAAATTGTGCTAGATGGGGTATATATAGCAATTCGCATCAAAAGGGCCAATAACAATAACAGATTTCAGCCCAGCCCTTCATCATGTCAAGGTTTGGGGTCTTTTCAGAGAATTTTGCTATATATACCCCACAAAAACCGAATATTCTATATATACCCCCCACCTTAAAAAAAATTGGACCCCTACCAGCATGGGCCCTAGGTCGTCGCACCAGTAAGGGTAAAATTGGAAGAAAAAGTGAGAAGCTATAAGCTATAAGCTCAAACGCTACTTGGAATAGCGTCCGAAAAATAGCTTATAAGCTCGTGAAATAAGCTATAAGCGCGTGATGAAAAAACATTATCAAACAAAACTTTTTTGGTCAAACGAGCTTATAAGTTATTCGCTATTCGTTATAAGCTCTTTTTTTTTGTCTTACCAACAGACCCTAAAAAGTAAATTTTCAATATAAAATTTATCAATTGTTTCTTTTTTTGAATATTTAACAAGTGTCCTCTAAGAGTACTTGTTAGCAATACCCTTAGTTTAATAATTTAACTATTTAATCATAATTTTCAAAATTTAATCTTTAATTTGAAGTTATAGAATAATTAAATTGTTAGATTATTAAAATAATGATATATTAAGGTATTATCAATTATATGTCAACAAAAATAGCATTTAGAGACTATAATATTTAGGACCAGGAATAAATAAAAAATAATAATTATAGAGATTATAATGGAAATTTGGTATATTAAGAGGGTCTAAAAAATTACAATTTTTAATGAACAAAAATCTTGACTTAATTCAAATCTAGGTAAGATAAATGACAAGTACATGATAAATTGTGCATATGATAATGTATCCAGATAATCCCCAATTGTTTGGGAAGAACATCAACACCAAAGAAATTATTGAAACCGAACCAAACACTTCCGTGGGGGTATCAAGCCTTCTGGCAAATTTAAGTTTAACCCTAAAAGCCAAACAATACAGTAGAAAGCTAGCAATAGAGACTAAGATTATCTGGATAACTAATTCATAGGAAACCTCTGAGTACACAAAAAATGAAGGCCACATGGTCATGAAGAGGATTGGTTTCTGAGAAGGTCTTATATTCACAAAGTATATGTACAAGGTTTAGACATAAACGCATAAAAAAGAAAAAATAGAAAGAAAAAAGAAATCAAATAATGCATATGATGTAGAATTTTATATGTGTGCCTAAATAATTTTTTCTTCGCGTTGCAACCAATCAAGTATTAATCCTCCCGTAAAAAAAAATCAATCCTCTTGGTTTCTACTCCCATAATGTTGTTATATACATGAATAAAAAACTATTGATGGTTACTCCATGATCTCTATTTAAATTAGATCTTCGTCTTACCACATCCATGGAATTGAAATTACAAGTAGTTCTTTTTCTTTGGTGGATCAGAACGGTAGAATATACTGTAGTGATTTGGTTTTAATATTGAGCGATCAATTTTGAATGTTGTAAAACCAATGCATGGACTAATAGAGATCGAATTTAATTTGCTTGATTCTTTTTTTATTTTTTATTTTTAAGCCAAATAGAAAATAAAATATATAAAAAGAATGTGATACAGAGACTGGGGGGACATAGGACCTAACCCAGGAATAACCCAATCGGGAATACAACGTGAATCAGTCCAAGTGGATCATTTATAATCTAACATAACAAAAATTCACCAATCATAGGCGCAACCCAGCGAACCCGCTTACGGGCGCGAAACCAGGTTACAAAAAAAGAATGAAAAGTGAACCTCCGCAACGGATAGTTAGAGCATAAAATAAGGCGAATGGATCGATCGCCAACACGGTAACAAAATCCAAGTGCCAACAGCTCCCTCAACAGCAAGCTTAAAATGCTCTTTCAAGCCAAACAACGCGTAAGAACTCAGATCGTGGGATGAGTCTGATACATCAGCAACTAGACCCTTTCGGGTTTTAGAACACACCAGACTCTTTCTAGTTTTAGAACAAACCAGACCCTCACGGGTTTACGAAAACAAACCACGACAAAAAAAGCCAAATCCAATCCCACCAATCTATGATCAACAACGATACAACATAAACAAACGAACAGAAAAAAATAAACTAAGGCATCCTCCAAACACCCCGGCGCGGTGGTAACGAAACAACAACCGAAAACACTGCAGATCTCAACAGATCTGAAACAAACCAGTGCTCTAAGGCTGTCCAAGGTGAAGAAGAAGCCAGAAACAGAGCTACAAAGCACCGCGACGACCCACCACCGAGGAATCCCGCAACCACCAACCGAAAAGTTAGAAAGCAACAGCGCCGCCTCCGACCACCAAAACAAACCATGTCCCTCCGGCGAACCGAGTTGCACACCCAGGAACACGAGCACACCGCCACTCGCCGTCAGCTCCACAGAACCAGATCTGACGGACCACGAACTAGGGAAAGACCAGACAGGAGGAGGCACGCCGAACAAAAAAACCGCGATGGCGGAAAAGCCATCAACGTCGAAGAAGAGAGCGATAATCACCGACATCACAACTCTTGCAGCGGCGGCAAAGAGACCACGCCGGAGAGGAGCAACGACCACCGGAGGTAAAGGCCCAAAAAAACCGACTGAACCATAGCATGAATGAAAATCGAATCAATTTAAATAATTTTGATTAGATATTCAAATTTATCATGCCATTGGTTTGATTCTTACATCCTATACATCACCTATTAATTAAATTATAAATACAAAATCACACTCCAGACGAAATTAATCAATAATTTTGGTAAAAAAAATTAATAATTAAAAGAAAAATATTATAATTAAGCGAGCAGGAGAAGGTCATTTGGTATGCAAGGTAACTTTCTAGTAGACGATTAAGTCAATGGGCAATAGATATGTTTGGAATATTTTAACGGTGTCGATGCAATTAAATAAGTTCTAGTTGTATTAAGAGCATAAAACATCTCATCTTAGTTTCTTACAAACAAAAACATATTCAAAATAACCTTTTTTTAATAGAGAAATGATATTTGAACATCTATTTTATGATAATTTTTGTGATAATTTTCTCTTTTATACTCACATTGTTTTTTATTTTATCTATATATTCTTTTGATTTTCGTACAAATACCTATTTTTTCTTTGTAAATTATGTATGTCTCAGTCCCCGTGAGCATAGCTCAGTTGACAAGGACATGCATTGTTATATCTAGGGGTCGGAGTTCGAACCCCGGACACTCCTTTTATTCACCTTAAAAAAAGGTGAATTCTAGCCACTAGACTATTTGAGCAAAAAAAAAACATGGATGTCTCATAGGTTGTTAAGAAATTGTTGTTCAAATAACACCTCTATTTTTCAAAAAAACGACATTTCGACCACCATTTTGAGTTAATTTTTGGGACAACTTTGTCATATTTTATTGTGTTTTTACTCTCTTTTATTTTCACTCACTCTATTGTTTTTGTTTTAAAAGAAGTAAGAAGAATATGATTGTCACATAAGTTAAAACAAAATAGTTGTACACTTTTTTTTAAGTGAGTTGTACAAATATTATTACTCTAATTTTTGTCACAAAACAATCTATTTAATATAGGGTTATAATTTTGTTTAGAATTCCATAAAAGTTAAACTATATGGCTAAGAGGAGTACCAAGAAAGTGGCATGTGGTAACTAAACCGGGATAAACTTTACTTATACAACAACTATAAGTAGCCATAGGTGGTAGATTAGATATGTATAATGGTCTAATAACAACAAAATACGATGAAGAGGCTGTGTTTGGGTGATATTATGGTGCCAATGTGACAATGTCATGTGACATTGGTCAACCATAAAATGATAAGTGATTTTCTTTTCTCTTTTACATAGATTTTTTATTGCTGACCAATGTAACGTGACATAGACATCAAAATGTCACCCAAATGTTATCCCTTGTAAGCATTACTTTCATGAATTCATACAGTCGTAAGCAACATTTACGTGATTTTTCATCTTTAATTCTAATTAAATTTCTCGACAAAAAAAAAAACTCTACTAATTAAAAACACATTTCGAAGAAAAAAAACTAACACCGAATATGACAAAAATAACATAAAATCCTCGTTGGAGAATGGAGTTTAAAGAAATTGTTTATTAGCATTCTAAAAATAACAAAGGAAAACCAATACAACTAAGCTCAAAAGCAAAGTTGTACCAATAAACCATCAAATTCACCAAAATAAAACCGATCAATGATCTTTAGAAGATATAAGAAAGCTTGCAACCCTTAAGTATCAGAACTTAATACAGCAGCTGAACCATTTCATGAAGCTCTTCCTTCTCTGTAAAGAGGAAAAAAAAAATTAAAAATACAATATTTTGTGAACAGAGAAAATGATTTTAATTCACATGAAAACAGTTAAATCCATTTAGATGCAAAGATTCATAAGAGAAAGAGAAATGTGCATTCATCAACAACAACTAATGTAGTAAATAATGTTAACCATCTCATCTTATTGAGCCGTAAATTAGTGGTTTTAAATAATAGTTTCTCCGCCCTCATAACAAAGGTAACCAAAAATCTTACAGTTGGTGAAGAGTCGCGCTCACTGCATTGACGCTGAATGTGCCGAAATGAAGCCTTGAGTTCCTCCTCATTACCAAGACTCTTGTGTAGTTTTCTTGCTTCTTGAATTTTCGAGAAATCCATTGAATAATCTCGTATTGGGCCCTTCTGATCCCATTCCCCAAATCGCGGCACCGGGGGACAAGGGCTATTTTCCTACATCAAAGTTAGATGATTTATAGGTTAGTGGATTGATCATCATAACATAAGTTTTTTCTTGTTATGAAATCAAAGTAAGTTGTTAATTGCAATAATTGTGTTGTTCATAGTAAATTACTACATCCGATCATTTTTATAAGAGATGTTTGGGTCAACAAAAGTTAATGTATTTGGTTCAAAACTTAGACTAGATACATCAACTTTTGTTGATTCAAATGTCTCTTATAAATAAAATCGGATAGAGTATGATGAAACTAATCAGTAATTGTTGAAAGATTTTCACTCCTAAAAGAGAAAAACCTCCATGGGTTGTCAAAAACCTAAAAAAACAAAAAAAGAAGAAGAACCATTACAAGCAGAGGCAAAGTTCTTACAATAGACTCAATTTGAAGTTAAAAATTATTTTCATATTATTATAACACTCTTCAATGGTTCAATCAATCAGAAACTCATTCTCTCACAAAATTGGATCCTGCGCAGCCGCCCTTTTTTGCAGGTTTGACATTCTTGGCCGTCAGATCTTGATCTGATGGTTTGAAAAACGTAGATTTAAGATTTATTTTGTAATTCTAGAAAATACAGCTTATTAAATTGTAATCTTGATATCTTAATCGATCGATTAGAGACGCATGACTCCGTGAATTTACTGACTGCTATAAAATGCGTTTCTACTTCACATACACACTTGACTTGACTACACACTTGCACACCCAAACCAAATTAATTTTTGTATAATCAGCTTATAGTTTCAGAAAGAAAAAATAAAATGAATAAATAATAGAGAGCAAGAGTGAGAAACTAACCTTTGTATGTCGTTCCATGACACTGATTCCAGAGTTTTGAGTTGATGAACTTGAGAGGTATATGTGATTGTCCTTGGAAGGGTTATTTGATACATTTATATATAGGAACATGCATACGCGCGTGCGCTCACGCGTGTTTGAGTGTGTATAAATCTTCTATATATAAAGGGGAACATTAAATAAAATCCTTTTTTAGGTGATTAAATAAAATCCGTGTAATATTTAAATAGATTCTTTTTCAATTTTCCTTTTTTTATTTTTTATTTTTAATTAATTACAAAAATTTCGCTTTTTTACGTGCAGTCCCAGTATTACTCCATTTGTCTATTTGGAGTTGTCTATTACAATATGAGAGTCAAAAAAATAAGTTCTCTATCATGTACAATATTGCATAGATTAAGACAAATACAAATGATCATTTTTTTTTATTGAAAACAACTACTCCCTCCATTCCAAATTATTTTCATCATTTCAATCGTATTAAGAAATGTAACTAATTTTGTATGGAAAAGAGATATTATGAGTTGTAGAAGAAAGAGTAATAAATAGTTAAGGAGTAATAGAAAAAGTAACATTAATGTTTCATTGGTATTGTAAAGCGACATATAATTTGGAACAATTTTTCTCAAAATTACATATAATTTGGGACGGATAGAGTATATTATCTATTATAAAATTATGTATTTAATATAAATTACACAAGTTCCGAAATAAATTTACTATTTTTGACTTCTTATACTCTTTCCGTCCTTATTAGAAGATGAAAAACAAATAAAAAATCATAATCAATGCAATCATTAATTGTTGTAACTTTTAAATAGTTTTACAGATATACCCTTGAAGAAACAAAGTTGTGAAACTTTAAATACATCTACTAATGTTAAAAAATAAACATTAAATGAGAGGTAGAAAAAAAAATTAAACAATAATTACACCTTAAAAGTTATGACATTTTCTTATAAATAGGACCCCAAAAAAATTGAAGCTTTGTTTAGTAAATGGCGTTGGATTTTGAAGAATGAGCATGGGTGTTTGTTGTATAGAGTTATATCATCTAGGTAAAGAGAAAAGGGGGAAGTTTACGTGAGGGGGGAAATAAAGGGGTTCAGTCTGGTGGAATAATTTAAACAATATTAGAAATGATGTTAATTTGGGAGTTGGAGTGGATTGATGATAATTTAAGGTGTGAGGTTGGGGACAGAGTTTCGACGCTGTTTTGAAGGGATCCTTGATAATAAGAAGATAATGGTGGTTGAAATGAAGTTGTTAAGTTGGGGGGACGAGGGCGAGGCTTGAAAATGGCGGAATAGTTGGTGGAGTGTTGTGCTTTATTGCATTCTATTTTTTTGTTGGATGATGTTATGGACATGCGCCTTTTGAAATTGCATGCCTAAAAAAATACAATGTTAAAAGCGCATATAATTTCTTGCTCTCAACGAATGACAACATTACAACTAAAAATAATAATATCATCAGGCATAAAGAGGTCCCCTTAAAAGTAAGCATCTTCGAATAAAAGCATGTTGATTGGTGTTAATGTGGTTGACGCATGGTTGACAGAGGCAACTTTGGTTTTGAAGTATAAAATGGGTCATCTTCCTTTTCTTTATTTGTGGCTTCCTGCAAGTTGAATTTTTTGGCAACCCTTGCTTCATCGAATTCAATCTAGATTGTCGGGTTAAAAGAGTAGAAATCTTTCTTTGGGTGGGCGACTGGTTCTTCTAAAATTTGGCATGACCTCTCTATCGGTCTACTTTCTTTCCTTCCTTCTTCAAAGCTCCCGCAAGTATCATTTCCTCGATCAAATCTATTTTTAATAATTTTTTTCTAGGGGGAGTGAGGATATTTGAAAAATTTCTTGGAACAATTGGGATATTATATGTTCAAAAAAGAAGAGTGGCGGGTTGGGGGCTCGGCGATTAAGGGGGTTTGATATGGCTTTGATTGGTAAGTGGCGTTGGAGTTTGAAGAATGAGCATGGTTGTATGTTGTATAGAGTTATATCCACTAGGTAGAGAGAAGAGGGGGAAATTTATGTTGGGAGGGGGATAGGGGGTTCAGTCTGGTGGAATAACTTAAACAATATTAAAAATGGTGTTAATTTGGGAGTTGGAGAATGGATTGATAATAATTTAAGGTGTGAGGTTGGGACGAGGGTGATCGTGGAAATGGGGTGGGGGTTGTGGGCTTTGGAGGAAGAACAATTGTTGGAGTGTTGTGCTATGTTGAATTCTATTTTTTTGTTGGATGATGTTAGGGAGAGGTGACTTTTAAAATTGCATGCCTAAAAATATACAATGTTAAAAGCGCGAATAATTTCTTGCTCTCGACGAATGGAAACATTACACCTAAAATTAATAATATCATCGAGCATAAAGAGGTTCCCCTTAAAGTAAGCATCTTTGAATGGCATGTTCTTCCTAATCGTATCCTTACGATTGATAATTTAATTAGGAGGGGGTGATTATGACTAACACGCAGCTTTGGTGGGAGGGTGTGGCAAACTGGAGATGCGGATCATCTATTTATTCTTTGCAATTTTTTAATTCAAATTTGGGATGGTGTTTTTAATTGGTTAGGTTTCTTCGTTGTCAAACCAACATGTGTCTCAGACCATTTAATTCAGCGTGTTGCTTTGGAAAGTTTTTCAAAATATATTATGTCAGTTATTCTATTGATTTGCCTATCTACTGTTTGAGTTATTTGGAGAGAAAGGAATGCTCGAATTTTTCAGCAAAAAAAGGACACTTTGCAACATCTACTTAACAAAATTAAACTTCAATCTTTTTGGTGGATGAAGGTGCAACACGCTAACTTTGCTTTTTACTATCACACATGGTGGCTCAATCCTCTATTGTGTTTAGGAGGTGCTTTGTAATGTTTTTTTTTTGGCCTTTTTTGCTTTTCATGTGATGTAACTTATACTTTTTTCCTTAGCTTTTTCCTAAATTTGTACGTCTTGTGTTGGAAAAAGGTTGTTTGATCAATATATTCCATTTTAGCCTCTTAAAAAAAGGTTATGATAGGAAAAACTTAAATAATTATATAAAAGCAACAAAAGGGATTGATGTCGGAGTATAGGAGTTTATTATAGTTCAAAGTAAAGGAGTTTCTATTTGGTGGAAAGACATTTGCAACATAGACTTTGGCAGAGTGGAGACACTTTACTTGTATTCACTTAAAGAGGTCAATAAGGGATTGGTGTCTAACTTGTCAACCTATTCAGACCTTTATGGTCGAAGGCTTGGTATTTATTGGTCTCGTTAAAAGTTTCATGTTCGGTCTAGAGATTGTTTTAAAATTGACTTGCAACAAGGGATAATCTCTTCGAAAGAGGAGTAATGGGTCAAAGTACTCTCTAGTTTGTGGGAGATTGCAAGAGTGGAGAATCGGTATCACGTTTATTTTTCGAGTGTCCTATGTTTTCAGGTATTTGGTTTGGTATGTGCCAATGGCTTGGAATATCTTTGGCATTTTAGAAGGAAGGTGTCCTCACCTTGAGAAGTTTGGAGGTTTGATATGTAACGGAAGAGCTTTCTCAATGTGTGTTAACGTGGTTTAATTTTCTTGCGTTTGGTGAATTTGGAATCAAGGAACGGGAAATTTTTGCACAGTAAAGAACTTAGCATAGAAAAAATGGTGGAGGATGTGAAAGTTTTATCTTGAAAATGGCATGTCTTAAATCAAAGAGCTTAGATTACAACATTTCTTAATGGTGTGTGAATCTGAAGGCCTCTCTTGGTGATATGGTGACTTGAAATTTTTAGCATCATTTGTTTTAGGGGTGTTATGATTCAATGATCTTTCACAACTTCTATTTTTGCAGTCTTGGAAGTGTCTTTTTAGTATTCCAAGTTAACTGCATTTTGTGGAACTTTTGAATTTTGATTACTGTGTAATTCCTTATGTTTTTTTCTAGTACGTTAGTTGTAGACGAGGTGTTTCAAGTTTGGAATGGATTTCGGATCTCTGGCGTTGGTGAAATATAATCCTTTGAGTTAAATCGTTTTTCGTATTTTACTCATCTTTGTTTTTACTCAATATTGTAGAAGAATTTGAGTTCTTTCATTTTCTTCATTTGGCTGTTAGTTGATTGTGATAGTGACTGAGATCCCAAGATGTCGTTATCGTATCTCAAAGGATTAGTTGGCCCGCATCTAAGCCTTTTCAGTTTGGGAGTCTCGTCTTCAATGGACTATGTCATGCATGCGGGTTTTCTCCTCTGGTGTTTAGCTTGGTCTAGGGTCAAGCTTTTTTATGTTATATTTAGTTTGGTTCTAATTGAAGTTGCAACAATAGGTTATTTGCTGGTCCATTCCCTAGTTTTGTTGCTTCATAAGTAGTATTTTCTTATTTTACTGTTGGGATTTTTAGATGGATTTTTCAACTAAATAAATAAATAAATCATCCTCTTAGCGGAATAAATCCGATGAACGGATCTTGATTAAATCATTAATCACAAATCAACAAACACATATTTAAACGCTTTAAGAAATCATGTGTTTATTGCTTGAAACACAGTATCGTTGATCACAAGTGTCGCTCGAACGAAAGTGTTTCTACTCAGTCCACACGAACATAGTTCTTCTGTAAACAATTCTAGTTGGGATTGAACAGAAGCTTATGAGAGAAATAGAGATGTTAGAATCTATGCGACGTCTAGATACCAATGTTGGGATTTAAAGAGGGACTTTTCAAAATTTTAATCTTCCTAGTGGAATAAATCCCGGTGAACGAATCTTGATTAAATAATTAATCACAAATCAAACAACACTTGAAAGGATTCATGTGTTTACCTCTTGAAGCGCATATCCTTTAAGTCGAACTCAAAGAGTGAGTGATCACGAGTACTGCTCGATCACAGCACTACAACCTAATTCCACAGTTTAGAAACCCTAGTTTTATGAACCCCAGAATCACCCCTTCTCTCTAAGTCTTCTTTAATGTTGGGATTTAAGAGGGGGGTTTCAAAAAAGGGAGCTTCTACGGTGTAGTCAGTAAATTGACTTTTTTGAAAAAGTTAATTTTAATTTTAATGTTTGATTTATTTTTAAATTGTTGATTATTGATTAATGATCAATAGTAATTTATCTAGTAATGCTTGCAACATCTTGGACTTACAGCTACTATTTTATCGTTGACATCTTTAACATGCAAACAGATTTGATGATATTATGTGATAGTCTTGAGTGTTACACTTTATGGGGTGTTATACTTAAAACAAGATAGGATAAAATTAGATTAAATGTAGACTTGTTAATCTGATGAATTGATGATTCTATGGGGACTGAACTTTTGATGCCACTGTACAAACAGTGGGGTGTTACTCACTACAATTTTGATGTTATAGTGTTAACTTCATCAGAAAAGTCATTTTCACGACTTCACCATAGAATTTTCCTTCAAAAAATCCAATCTTAACGGAATAAATCCCGTGAACGGATCTTGATTAAATCATTAATCACAAATCAAATAAATGATACATATGTTTACTCTTGAAACGCAGATCTTTCATGTCAAACTCACAGAGTGAGTGATCATAAGCACCGCTCTGCAGGTGTTTGCTTGTCTATTGATCTCTTATGAACATCACTGATTTATGTTTATTTAAGGAGGAATCAAAGAAGATGGAACAAATAATAAGTCCATGTCAAATTGAATTAAAAGCTCATCAAATATTACATAGGAAAATAAATAACCTCACGTTATGGACATAGCAGCCAAAGTGACTTTAGTGCAACAAATTTGACTTTAGGTGTTTGGTCATGTGTCAAGGGTCTAAATTAGGAGAAATTCTAATATGGTCACAAGACCAAACATATAGTGTTTGGTCACACACACATAAACAAGTATTTTTTAAAGATAAAAATAAATTTGATAAAAAAATAATTAAATATTTTTAAGATAATATCTTCATGTGAGTGTGTCCAAAGACTATTTATTTGGTCTTGTGACCATGGAAGAATAGTTCATACGTTAGTAGATCAGTATGATCATGTTATCTGACGTGGGTGAATTGGAGCATTGTATCTGGCGTTGTTTGTTATCATGTGTGATCATTTTGTGGATTGTATTCTCTAACTTTGTTCTTAAATCTTGTATACAATGCTTGGTTTAGAGTATTCGGTCTATTTCCATTTGTATTTTCAAAATAAAAAAGGAAAATTCCAATTTAACCTCTCTAATATTGTTCAGAAAGAAGGATCATAAACAAGAGCAAGTCTCTAATATTTGACCTTGTGTGGTTACAAGGTCAAATATATGGTGTTTTAGCTACACAAAAACAAACAAACAAAAACTTACTCACAAAATGTTAAATCAATTTTTTAATTTATTATTTAATTAAGTTGGCTCTTGCATGTGTGACAATACATTATATATTTGGTTTTGTGGTCATACAAAGACTTACTCCATAAGAAAAAGTTCATCTTAATCAATTTCTTACTTTTGATAATGACTCTCTTCAGCGAATATAGTTTCTTTTTAAGATTTTATTGTTTAGAATAATTTTACCTAGTCCTTCATGAAATTTAGAAAAATAAATGGTATTTGGTTTTTGTTTAGTTGATTTGGGTGTTGAAACTTAATTTTGGTTCGGAGTACTTAGCTTGTTGTGGCGTTGATTTGGGTGTTGATAATTTAGCTATTAACATGGATGTTGGATCGCAACAGCTATGGAGGAAACTAAATGGAGAAAAATCAAACTCATACGAGATAACAACAAAACACAATCTTTCATTTGCACATAATAAAAAACAAAAGTAATAAACAAGTGACCAAGTTTTTAGAAAAGGGCGACAATGACCGTGTATGCAAGTGAGAAAATTGAGAGGATACTAACTAGCTAGAGAATGTCAAAGTAATTTATCTTTTGGAAATTGCTACTTTTAGCGAAATAATTCCAGCGAAAACTTCACCACAACTACTCCATGTATCATGAAAAAAAAAACTGTCCTATTATCTCCCATGATTTTTGGCCAGCAAGCATTTTTATTGGTTAAGTACTGTTTCGCGATCTGCTCGGGACACATTCTATCAATAATAATAATTATTATGAGAAAATGTCCCACATTAGATAATATGAAGAAATATGCAAAGACTTAGTCATATAAATAAAAGTCTTGTGTGTTAGTATTTCTTGCATCCTTAGTTAGTGAGTTTTGTTATAGATAGTGTTACCTCTACTATTCAGTATATTGTAATTATTAATTACATTATACAATTCCCTTCTTTCTCTTTTCTTATATGGTATCAGACTAAAACGGTCCAGTCCCCTCTCCCTCTAAATTAGGACGTCGTTCCTAACCCAAGCTGCCACCCTCGCAACCGACAGCTATACCTCAATCTCCAACCCCTATGAACCATCCAAACCATTCATTTGCATCACCCTTGGCAGTGTAACCAGACTTCTTACCACCAATTACCTTAATTGACAACTCCAGGTTGAATCATTCCTTGATGGCTATGATCTCCTCAAATACCTAGATGGATCGTTACCGGCGCCGTCCAAAACGATCACCACCACTGCCGAGACTCCAGTGATAACAGAAAATCCTACCTGTCAAACATGGCGACGACAAGATCAGCTCATCAATGACGCCCTCCTCACCACCCTCTCAAATGAGGTCGCCTCCCTGGTGCCTCAAACAAAGACCTCACACGGTCTTTGGACCTTCCTCAAGAACACCCATGCAAACGCTTCTCGTAGTCATCTCAAGCAACTAAAGGAGCGCCTCCAGACAACATCCAAAGGTACTCAATCCATCACCACCTATATGCACTCCCTGAAGCAAACAGACGATCTCCTTGCCTCGCTTGGATCACCTGTCTCTATTGAAGACATGACTTATTATATCCTACGCGGCCTCGACGACGGCTATTGCGCTGTCATTGACGCAGTGAATGCAATGGATAACTCAATTACCTTTGATGACCTTCTGATCCATGAACTCTCAATTGCCGTTGTTCAGCAACAGACCCCTGCCCCACTCACCATCTTGAATGCTCAGGCAAGATCCAACTACAACAACAATAAACTGCGCCCTGCCAAGCTCCCTGCACAATCAAATCAACGCCCTGGAAATCGTAAACCCTTCCTCGGCAAATGCCAGTGGTGTAATGTCAAAGGATATGTTCTATCTCAGTGCCGCGCCTTCAGACAGCAACATCTTGTACCCCTCCACCTCCTCGTGACTCGTCCCAGGTCAACACTACAACTGCTGGTCTCCCACAAACTGATTTTTTGGTTGATAGTGGAGCAACACATCACATAACAAATGACATTGCAAATATGGCAATCCATCATCCATACACGGGTCCTGACTCGCTGTTCATGGGCAACGGTTCAGGTTTAAACATCTCTCACTCTGGACAGGGTCATTCCTAGAGTTTTATAGGCCTTAGGCATAATATGAGAAAAAGGGCCCCTTACATAATACATCATAATTTATTTTTTTTAGTTAATTGTTGTAATTTTATCAGGTCTTCTTTTCGTTCCCCCTCCCAACTTTTTACTGCTAAAAAAAACAAAAAAAGATGAGTGGGTCACATGATTCTAAATGTGTCTCACATTAGTTTCATGATCATGAATACTGATGTATGATTTTTACATGTCATAAAACTATTTACACGTAAGTATAATAGGATCGTATCCGCAGGGAGTTGCGTATTTCATAAGTGTTTTCGCAATATTTATCAAGTTAAGTGTTTGGGTATA
>Ga0315914_1001526_pt1 | contig 34735 bp, 12 predicted proteins | sample MpolenodulesMG_FD_203920 | JGI IMG/M metagenome (GOLD analysis project Ga0315914, IMG submission 203920) | Medicago polymorpha root nodule microbial communities from Los Angeles, California, United States - elongated nodules | ecosystem: Host-associated > Plants > Roots > Nodule | place: USA...
ATAACTCCAGGAGCAGTTGGATTTTGTGGAGTAGGACCCCTCAGTGGTGTTTGTTTATGCATGTCATTTGAAATCACTGGTCCTCTCATGCCATATCTCCTTGTAACCATTCACTACAAATAAAATCAATCATATCAGTTCTTAAATTATAACAAAATTCATCAAATTAGTCCTCAAATTATACCAGTAAGTCTCAAATCGATCCATATTTTGGATAAAGTCATACTGCCTAGAAACTGCATCGGTTACAAGTCCATTCTCAGTAGCAACATTCTCTTGTTGCACCTCAGTAGCAACATTCTCAACAACAGTTGCAGGTCCATTATCAATAGCAACATTCTCTTGTTGCACCTCAGTAGCAACATTCTCCACAACAGTTTCCACACCTGCCACATTACCTTGTATTTGTTCTTCAGGCTCAGTGTCAATCCAATCCTTTGGTCACCTAGCCACACCTTGCTTTGCACAACTTCTTGAGTTATGTCCTATCAGTCCTCATCTTCCACCAATAGGTTCCTCATTGTCATCCCTTCTCATGTTCTTCTTAGGTCCTCCTGCTGTCTTTGTACTCATGAAGTTGTTGGAGTAGCTGTTTTTGCTCATACGCCGACCACCCATCATTTCTGAATATCAAATCTTCAGCAATAACCACTGATTTTTGGATTTTGAATTGAATCAAAAAAATTAGGGTTTTAAGTTTTTTGAATTGGGGAAGAACATTGACATCAATTCATCGAAGAATTTTGGGGGATTTTGAACTCTAGGTGACAAATTATAACATTAGGGTTTCAAATTTATATATTTGTGGAAGAAAGACCCGTTAATGAGAAAGAGCCGTTGAGAATTTTCTGAAAATCAATCAATTTGGTCATTGGCAATTTTATGAAAATCCATCAATTTGGTCCTTGACAATTTTCTGTAAATCAATCAATTTGGTCCCTGCTTGCGTGGCATCTGACGTGTTAAGCCTTGTAAGAGGTTAACGTTACACGTCATCTCCGTTAACAGACCAACTTAACGGAGGGACTGATTTGATTGACATTTTGTAAATTCAGGGACTAAATAGCTATTTCGCAAAATTCAAGGATGAATTTGGTCGATTTTTTAAAATTCAAGGAAGAATTTGAGGTATTAGTCATTAAATATTAATCCAGCTGCTTATACCATTTTGCCCTCCTGAGGGGCATTTTCGTAATCTCCTAATTAGTGGATTTTGTTGGTTGCCACGTCACTAAGGATATGGGTTTATATTTCTGGGAGCGTACGTTTTCTTTTCTTCTTCTGTTTCCTTTTCTTCTTCATCAAAGGTAAGAACAACGCTTCTTCTTTTGTTCTTCCGTTTTGTTTTCTTCTTCATCAAAGTTAATTTCTTTTTCCTCTTATAAATCTAAAATCATGATTGAATGAGTTTTTTGGTTATCCGATTGCATGTTAAAGGTTTGGCTTTTCCATTTTTTTTTTATTTGATTGTGATTTGGGTTGCATGTCTGCAGAAAGTTGTTATATTGAATGATCTTTGTGCATTTTGTGTTTCATTTTTGTTTTTGTGATCCAATTGCATGTTAAGGGTTGGTTTTTTCCTGTGTGAAAGGTAATTATATATATTAACAAAATTATTATCATTTTCTCTATGATATTGGTTTGATGAAGGTTGATGATTGTCAAATTTCATGTGAAATGAAAAAGGTGTGTGAATTTTGAAAAAAAAAAAGTTTGAAATTGCAGCATTAAGAAGATATGAAATATGGTCAAATGATGGTTATAATGGCCATATTATGGTTGAGTAGCAGCCTTTGATCAAACTGCAATTTTCTGGAATCTGTGCTAGCCAAAACTGAATTATTATTACCTACACCTACCTTGCTTCACAGTTGTAACAATTTACAAGAGTGAGTGATAACAAATTCCCTTGTGAGGTTAATCAACTAACATGTAATAGTGAAAGACTTTAATTGAGTATTGGCTTGCTTCATTATTCTAGGAGTCAATCATCATTATCTGTTTTTTTTCCTTGACGACTTCATTAACATATTGGCTTGCTTCGCCTTTAAATCGATACCTTCTACATTATTGGCTTGCTTCGCTTCTACATTGATACCTTTTGCAGCAGCGTTGTTAAATAGGCAACGAGATAGAGAAATTTGTTACAATTCTAACTAATCTTTTGTTGGCAACTTTTGAATTTTATGCTTTTACTGTGTTCTTATTCCATTTTTTCTTTTTCTTTTGGATCTGCCAGGCAACAGGGAAGGGAAGATTTTTGTTTGGGATTTGCAGTCAAGTCATCCTGTTCTTATTGCAAAGTTAGTTTTCTAAATATTTGTGTTATTGGATTTGTATTTGATCAAATTTTATGCTAAGTGTGAGCTACCTTCAGGTTGGTGCAGGCTCAATCAAAATCTCTGCTTTGTCCCATGATGGAAGGTGATTGCTTCATATTTTTGGTGATGCTACTCATAAGTTTGATGCAGTAATTTTCTTTAATTGTTATCTTCTTTTTGTTATGTTGCAGTATTATTTTATGTTGCTGCGACGATGGAACAATATGGCGCTGGAATGATGCAAACTCCGAAGCGAGAGAGATATTTCACTTTGGATTTAAGAAATTTGAAATGAACAACCAGGTCATTGAGAGAGAATGAGTGAATGGAGATTGTTTGTATCTCGAGAGAGGTTGCAAGGAGTATAGTGTGTAATCTCTCTACATTATTGTACTCTCTTTTCCATATCATAAATCACATGCACTGTTTTTGTTTAGAATTTCATGCTTTACCTTAACCAAGTTACATGCATATTCTCCATTGTTGCCATGATTGTGGAAACTAAGTCTATAAGAGGATTTTCTTCTCATGCTAAAAATATAATTTTAACTTTTGTTTCGTGAATCTCTTTTCCACATCATAGATCGCATGCAATCTTTTTGTTTACAATTTCATATAATTTGTGTACACGTACCAAATGACACATCATATTGTAAGACAATTTCCTTCTCAATCTAACAATATAATTTTTACTTTTATTGTTTAGTGATTCTCTTTTAATTAGATTTATTTCTTAGTGGTTCTGTTTTAATTCTATGAGACTGTTTCTTAACATTTTAAGAAATTTCATTTTGAAATTTTGATCAATAAGATATCTTATTCAATAAATCAATTTCTTATATTAACATCAAAGAATTGATGGGCAATTCTGCTTTCATCGCTTTAAGTCATTTAGCTTTGGTTTAGATATAACTTCTTTCTTTTTTTTGGAAGGTCACCTATGAGATTAGGTGTGTCTTCGTTTTGTTTATTTGTTTTTTTGGATACCCTCTTGGTTTTGTGATGTTTTTTTGATTGTTTGTTGGTGATTTAATTTAATTTAATGTTTTTTGTTTGGTGTGTTTTTAGGTGAAGACAACCATGACTATGACTGAGAAGATAATGGCTAAAGCTTCTGACAAGGGGCACGTTACACCTGGGGATAATAGTTGGGTCATATGTTGATGTTTCAATGACACACGATGTTTGAGGTCCTGGTTCTATTGGGATTTTTAAGAAGGAGTTTGGTCAGGATGCTAAGGTAGTTATAATTTATGTCTTATTTTTGGAACTTTTTGATTTGTTGTGGTGGTTGATGTATGTGTTAATGGATTTTATGTGAAAATCGATTTTTGGTGAAGGATTGAATTGTGTGATTGTTGTTTAAGGCAATAGGATTAGAGTCATGTAATAAAATTAAACTGAAGAAATATATAGGCAGTAGTAGTTGATATTTATCAAAATTGAGTATATGATTTTGGCTAGAGAGCTATGAATAGATGAATCGATTAAAGGGATAGGATTAGAGATCTACTAAGAAGGGTTTGTTTCATGAAGCACTTGCAATTTCCTGCACTTGCACCTTTTTTCTATGTTTGCAGATCTCGAATTCTTAGTCTGTGAGCTTTTCAAAATCTATGCACTGTGAATAGCATTGTTTGGAAGAAGAATGTGCGTCAATTAATTCAGTCGAGGTTAAGGAATGAAATATGAGCGCATGCTATTAAGGACTGAAATAAAGAAACAAATGTCTACCATGGATATAGATCAGTTTACAAAGTAAAGTGTCTACAAGTTGGTGATAAGTTTAACTTTTCTTTCTACAAAATAGTTTATGAAAATCAACATGACTTTTGGTTTATATGCCTTAATTAGATCACAAGGAAAATCCACTGATTAGTCTTATGAAACATTTGAAATAAGTTAAATTTTCACAACTAAAAGTTTCGTTCAAGTAAATTCTATAAGGTTGAATAAGTGGCAACTTTGACTCTATTCAGTTACATTGTTGTTATTTGTTCTAACTGTGATTTCAAGTGGAAATTCTTATCACATATGAGGTATGTCAGTATAACTTGGTTGTTTGAGAGAAAGATGAGTCTTTTCTATCTTTTAAAGTATCCATGCATTGGTTTATTTGCATAACAAAGTTGAGTGCAAGTTATATGTATCTTGCAATAAATTACAAGTAAAAACTTTGAGCATTGAGTCTGGTTTAAGAATCAAGGACCAGGAGAATGAAGGAATCATAGGTTTAGATGATGAGGTTTTAATAAGACAATATGGAGCCTACAAGTGTGAGAATAAGTCTTTGATCGAATATTAATAAACTGTATATAACAGTTCTTTTAATTCTATTTTTTGTCTGTCATTCTTATAGGCATGGTTTGTAAATCCATATACTGGTTATTACTTCTTTTCCTGGTATATAATGATAGGAATTATGTCCTTAGATGCTTTTTATGGAAAATGTCCTTGGATTCTTTACATTTGATTTTCTTCTTTAGGTTGTCTCTTCTTTATGCATTCATAGCCTTGCTTATATCAATGCTATATTCTGAACTAATAGACATTATTTATTTATCAGTCAAATTGGCCACAATTTCTGCATCAAATTCTGAAAATGCAGCCCTGCACATAAATTTAAAATTAGTTACTTCCCTCTGGGTCTGTACTTTCAAGCACATCAGTTGGTCTTAACATGGCTGAAGCTTTGGTGCAGGCTCCATCTCGATCTCAGTCAATTCCTCAGGTAGTTGAGCTAGCTGTCTGTCGCTTTTTGTATCATTCTTTTAAATATAATGATTTCATTTATTTAAATGATCAGGTAATGATGTGTATATTAATTGTAGGTTTCGGTCAAAACTCAAAGGCTTGAAGAACTTGCTATTAAGCAGTCAGGACAGTTGATTCCAGCGACACCGTCAATACCTAAGGCTTTGGTGAGTAAACTGCCTTTTGAAATATTTTTTTATCAGTTTGAATTGCGAAAATTAGCCGACACCACTTAGTGGGATAAGGCTTGGTTGTTGTTGTTGTTTGAATTGCGAAAATTGGTCTGTTTTAGCTTTTACCAGGGCATAGGATTTCCTGAAGTGGTTTTGCCCTTAGGTTCGATCCATTTCTTTTTCTTGCTATGGGGCATTATTTAATGGTAAACAACTGAGTTGAAGTAGAAAATTTGAAAAAGTTTTAAAATTGATGCTTTACTGAGGGTGGGTTTCTAGGGAGGACACCAGACTTAGAATGAGCAAAATGTCAGAAATTTACTACATGAAGTTTGTTAGTGTTTATTTCTTACTGCGTTTATAATGCATGTGGAAAATGCAAATAACTTATCAACATGATGATTGCAATGTTTGTCTCTTTTATTTGATTGCTTCTTGCTTATGGTTAGAGTGGTATTATAGAAGCCATAAGTTGTTTACTATTTATTACCCTCTTAGCCGCCCTCTATCAGTGGCACATATTTGGCATTTTCCCATCCCTCTTTTTTTATTGTTTCATTAAACTGTTATATTTCTATGCAATTAAGTATATGAATGAATTTTCTCATAATCAAACCTGAAATCTAGGCGTTGCTTTATTAGTAGTGTTATCAAATATCAGCCGCAATGACACTATGGCGGGTTGTGGTGGCAGATTTTAAATTCTCTGTTATGGTAAATGGCGGCCGATATCCTGCCATTTCTGCTATAATTATGTCATACATAACTGTAATTACGCCATATAATGAGGTATGAATTAAAGTCTTTATGCTTGAAAAATATTGGTTATTTGCATATTTGACATGACTGCTATTTGGAAATAACTTTCCAACAAACTTAAAAAAAAATAAAAATGAAAACTTAAGCAACTTGGTTTTATGTTTCTCTTGAAACTGATTTGTGATTTGTGATATTTCAGCTCTAAGAACCCTTTCTCATTAGTAGCAATGTTGGGCATATTGAGTTCTTGATCTTGAATAAATAGGTAATTACTCAAACCTTGAATGATTCTAATTAGTCGATGTTCAATTTTAGTCTTCATACTTAATCTAATTGCGTTGTGTCTGCTGTTCTTACATCAAATGATGCCGCTGAGATTAAAGTAAGTTGAATCATGTTTAGGGATCCGTCATGGTTTTGAATTATGATCGCAGCCGCAGGTGCTGTTCCACATTGCGAAAGAGTTAAATAATGGAACTGAGATAGTAGTAATGACGAAACTTGCGAAAACCGTGATTGAACTATTTTCTGTTTTTTTACATACTTACATTTCTCTTCCATATGATTTATTCTTTGCATGAAATAAAACCACAAATTTAGAATAAAAAAAGTATGTTCAAAGCTTGGCAAGTTTGCATTACTGAGAATAAGTGAATAACTTTTTTACACTAAAACCTACAAGATTAATTTTCTTTTAAGCTTTGATTATTTCTCTTGGACTGTCATGTTTTGTTTAAATTTTGTATTTGTTTTTCCTTGTGCAGGAACCGGGGACCATATATTTGAAAGAAGACTGCGTCTTGGTGGTCCATTGGTGAAGGAAAACATTGCAACCATGGTTCTTGAGAGGTTAGAGTCACTTTTTAACGATCTTTATTTTGAAACTAAATGAACCAACCTTTTTAAATTTTGTATTTGTTTTTCCTTGTGCAGGAACCGGGGACCATATATTTGAAAGAAGACTACGTCTTGGTGGTCCATTGGTGAAGGAAAACATCGCAACCATGGTTCTTGAGAGGTTAGAGTCACTTTTTAATGATCTTTATTTTGAAACTAAATGAACCAACCTTTTTATTAAAACAAGGTCATTTAATATATTTTATTTATTACTGAAATATGCAATTGCAGTCAATTCTATGGACAAAGATGTCATGTGCTGCAGCGTGGTGCAAAACTTTTGTGTGTCAGTGGCTTGCTTCTATTAGGAAGAGCAACCATTGAAGAGGCACGCAGTCTGTTACACTGGTTGGACTTTGAGGCAGGTTTCGGCAAGATGGGTGTTTGTGGTAGCTTGAAATAACACAATAGTATACAGTGTGCTTTTATAATTTTGGCTAATATGTAATCGAAATTTGTACATTATTGGTTCCTTCATTGATTCCAATTAGTTTCATCTTAATTATTATGTTGTTTTCCTGGTCTCATGAACAAAATATATGCTCCTTTGATAAATATTTTAGAAAGGTGCACATTTCTAATGTTTGTGCAATATGCTTACTTAATTCTCACATTTATAATCAACAACAATCTCTTAGAAAAATGCAACTATCTCCCTTAATTTGCTCATTTTTCCTTTAGAACAATTTTTTTACAAAATATACGTTATTCAACTCGTGCGAAGCACGGGTTTGTTACTAGTTAGAATAAAAATAGATTTTGATTTGTATGAAAAACTCTACGCTTTCTACTTTGATCACGTATAATATTATTTTTCCGTAAACTGTGAAGAGTAATCAATGCGCTTTTCATTCAAGTATTTTACATGTGTATAAGCATAATATAAAAATTTGCTAGCGTATCTAATTTGTATTGTATCCTATATTTTAAAACTTCATTAATCCACGTATTGTATCGCACTAGCACCCGTAAAACGTATCCAAGCTTCACAAATGGCCTCAGTTGTAGGTCAAGGACGTAGCTTCAACTTTTAAATCTTTGAATGGTTTTTTTTGCAGTAATATTCAAAACATAAAAAATTCTTTTACAAAATATTAGGATTTTTAACAAAAAATTAACTAAAAAAAATTAAACAACAAAAGTTCAAGATAAAAGTAATGAAAATGTAGATTTAAAAAATAAAATTCTAAACTCTTTTTTTAGAGAAACTTTCTCTAAAGTTTTCAAATATGCTTACACAAAATCATTCGAAAATATATGTTGGGTAACAGCAGGGACTAAAGTCTAAAAATACATCCGAAAAAATTATGCAGGAAGAAAATGGTTGGTGTTAGCAAGAAAAATTCTCAAGTCACCCTCATTAGCTACTAGAAGAATTCTTTCAAAAGTAATTTTGGGATAAAATACACTACCAGAAGGAACAACTATGATAATGATTTATTTGGGGGCTACCAAAAAGTACCAAAAATATAGGGGTGGATAACACTCATGATCGGATTGGCGAAAGGGCCCGTATTTTGTGAATGCGGATATGTAGGCTTTGTGTTCTTTGGCCCAGCTACATGGTAATTGCTATTTAGGTATCTACTATATGTTTTCAGGTATCTTAAAATGACAAAAACACTACAAGCGACATTTAAATGTTGTTCCCTGGCTTAAGGTAGTTAACTGTCGTTTCAGAAACGTGAGTTAACTTCCGTTTTCAGATACGGCAGTTAACTATCCATCAGTTCCAGGGAAATGTAGGTTTGCAAAAGTTGAATGTAAAACTAAGACAAAAAAGGGCATGTCTAGACACTTGTTAATCAGAAACATCATTTAACAAACAATAAATTATCCAACAATAATTATCGCTCATAATCAACAACAAAATTTTATCATTCGATAACATTGCACATATTAATGTTAAATAATGATACACCAACAATTAAAATTCAACAACAACCCAACATTTCACACTCACTTTATAAAGCTGCAACTTGATGCCTTATGAAGTGAGTGTATGCTGTAAAAAATAGTTTCTTGATGCCTTTTTTAAATATTTACAAAGAAAAAATGTCTGCCTAATTCAAATCGTATAAGTATATAAATATCAAATTGAAACGGTATGAAGGTGAACAATTCATATTTTGAACATGTGGTTATGAATTCGACCTCTCTAACCCTTGTATTTAGAAGATACATTGATAAACTAAAAATAAATAATCCGTAAATAAAAAAACCTATAAATGCAATATCAAAGTAACGCTCCAACTTTTTCTTCCATTGGATTTAAGAGTTTTATAAGTTTGTTTAACATATCATAACTGTATAAAAAAAAGAAAATCCTTCAAAAAAATGTAATGTTAGTCAATTTGGTCTTATGCTTAAGAAGTTGACTATGAATTCAATTTACTTGGTATAACAAATGGTGAGACTTATACATATTTTTATTGATTGTAAGAAGACATACGATAGTGTGTTGAAAAATCAATGTTTCTATATAATATCCCATAAAAAAAAAAATGTTTATGTTGCTTAGGTTCGAGTTATCAAAGATATGTATGAAGAAGTTATACTTAGTTTGAGTACGATGGATCGAAAAAAATATCTAATTACATCAGGAGTGCATCAAATCTCAACTTTTAGCTCTTATGTATATGCCTTTGTCATGGGTTATAGACAATGGAGCACATGATTCCTAATTGGAGGTTACAATCATGAAGAGAAGCTTTAGAATCACAACTTCCAGATATTCATAGTAAAAGTAATTAAGACAAATTTAGGCTTGGCAAAAAAGACGAACCCCTCATAGATCATATAGTTTAAAAGGGTGGAGCAGCTGAAGTATTTAATTTGATAAAAGAAATAGAGAAAGCAACAACAAAAAGAAACTGTAAGGGTAAGTATTAAATATTTTGAAGAGGAAGGTTTTTTTGGTTTAATTTTACATAAGGACTATCAAGTTGAAATTTTTTTAAGTTATATTCTTTAAAAATGGGACCATGAAAAAAGGTTTTTGACCTTTTCTGTACCAGTGGGGATCAGAATCCTTTGTCTAGGTCAAAAGCAAATTCCACAAGAATTTTTTTGTTTGACAAGTTAAACCATAAGAATTTCAAATTCAAAAACGTAAACACTACACAATGTACATGATTCCCCACTAAACACGCCATCTAGAAGACAATGAATAATATATCAAATTTCTCCGTAAGAAAACAGTAACAGTGGACATAATTTAATACTCCCACAAAAATCTAAATTAAATTTCAACATTCAAAGTAAGCCAGCTCAAAACCAGAGCCATATAGACCAAAGCTCTTAAGGTCTTTATTGGACCCCACTTCACCACTTCCTCAAATTTTAATCATCTTTTTTTAATATAAGAAAAAAGTTTAAGCCTTAAAGTTATACAAAGACAAAAATCCTTTCAATCTCTTCCTACCTCATTTTTCATGGAAGATTTTCAGAGATCAAAATCTTATGCCAATGGCCAAATGATGCAGATAGAAAGCTACTATGGACCATCTAAGCCTTATGATCTTAGAAGCTATAGTTCTTCATATGTACAACAAACTCCTAAGGATTTGAAGTTGAAGAAAGGTAAAAGCTTTTCATCTGGGTCTTCTTTTTCAAAGTCTTTGAGTTTGTCTGATCCTGAACTTCAGAGGAAGAAGAGGGTTGCTAGCTATAAAATGTATTCTGTTGAAGGCAAAGTCAAAGGATCTTTCAGAAAGAGTTTCAGATGGCTTAAGAACAAGTACTCGCAGGTTGTTTATGGTTGGTAGATATTTAATATTTGTAACACTTCATTTGAACTTTTCAATTTTTCTATCAAACAAAGCTGAGTTGTGTTTTTTAGTAGAATTGTAGATAGATCATGAATGGTTCATCTTGATTTCGTTAAGTTTTTTGTTTATACATATCTCATAAAGTTACTTAATTATTGGGAATTAAATTATATTGTTTTTGTTGTAGGAGATTAAATTATCTTTGTATTTCTTTGACTTGTGTAATCTGTACCTTCGGAATAATTTCATGATCATGATTTGGTTACAAACAAGACAACCAACCGTGTAGTTTTTAACAAAATTAGTTTTGCAAAATTTAGCTTCACTAATCACTAGTAATGATATCTTAGCTTTTCTCTTGAATTAGATAATTCAAGAGTATCTATTCCCTTGACTACATGCATGTTTGTATTCGGGTGAACTTAGCAAAAAAACTATGCTTTGAAACTTATATAAAATGATGGTACTCCCGTGATCTTATCAAATCTACTACTGTATTATTAGTTTTTTTTTTTTTTTTTAAAGAATTACTGTGTTTTTTTGACAAGTAAAGAACTACTGTGTTATTAGCTGAACAATGTTTATTCCTGTAGCAAAAACTAATTTTAAATAAATTGATTTTCTAAAATTAATCTTGATTAAACATGAATTAAATGTAAAGAAGTTTAATATTTCGATACATTTATATTATTTAAGCAATAAATTTGAGAATAAAAAAACTGTGTTCGATTAGATACAAACTCAAAAGTTGTAACAAAAAAAAAGATACAACTCAAAAGCAATTCAATTAGATACAATCATACGACTCAAAAACAATGTTTTCTTTTGTTGATCACTCTAGTATCGTTGATGTTTGCTATAAATCACAGCTCTTGCTTGCATATAGTTGCATACATATATACTCGGATCAAGTTTGTGTGCGATCATAAATAGGTCACACTGTCATCATGCTTAAAGTTGTCAGGTTAAGATTGGATGGTCCAAATTTCAACCTCAAATTTTTTATATAAAAAAAATATATAATTATCTAATGATTTGAACCGACCAATCTTAATGTAACAGTTCCGATATGCTGATTGCCCCATTGCTGACTACACCTAATCAAATTCTATATATAAGAATGACAGGTGTTGGAACCGTAAACAATTGGAAGAAAATTCTGGAATGATGAGGAGCACAGCTTATCAAGCAAGAATATACATGATTTTTCTTTTGAGTTAATGTTCAAAAGTAAGAATATAAACTTATAAGGATTCCAAAAAAACTTATAAGGATATGCAAAATGCTCCCCAAAAAAAAAAATGCAGAATGCAGTGCACCTTTTTTTTTATGTATAGAATGCAGTGCACCTGTATGGCTGTATCCTTATTTGATGCATTGCGTTGCCGCCCCTTGGCACCCTCCAAAAGGGTCATGCTTGTAACTTGTACCAAGTACCAACAAGCACTAAATATATCAATAAGACTAACGATTCAAATCATTTCATAGCACTAAGGCTTTTTAAAAATAAAAAAAATAAATAACAGTAGCTTGTAACTAGGGACGGGAATAGGCCAGACTGATCTACAGGGGCCTACAACCTAGCCTACGGTAGGTCAGGTTAGACCAAACTTTTTTCTTAAATAGGGAAGGCTTATGCTTTTTTAGAAGCTTATTTAGCTTAAAATGTCATACCACAAGCTACTAGAAAAGCTTTTTAGGCCTATTAGGCCGGCCTACTTATGTACATGTGAATAATATTATTGATTATTATATTATATACTCTACTTTGAATTAAATTATAAATTTGTCAACCTTTAAACTAATTTAAGCTTATTAGTTTAGGCCTAATCAGGCTTTCATAAAGTCAGACTCAGGCCTAAAAAGTAAGTTTATGACAGGCCGCAAGTCCGACTTAGGCCTTACAAAAATTTGACAGGCCAGGCTTAGGGTATGCACTTGGCGCCTTGGCCGTTGTGTATACTTAGGCCTCATTATTAGTCTTGCCTTGGTGGTTTTTTCGTTGATGTTCCGTATATATGCAGCGTCATTTTGAGGGTGGTTTTTAAGGGGGTTTTGTTGAGCCGGTGTTATTGTGGCAACCGATTTCCCCTTGTATTTGTTTTTTTTTCCACCCAAGCTTATTAGTGCATCTTGCACGAGCTTGTTGGTTAATAATATTTTGCCGATTAAAAAAAAAAAAGGTCAGGCTTAGGCCTTGCAAAGCCTAACTCGGCCTATCCTATGCTTGTCCTTACTTGTAACTAATGGATAGTTTATAGCTAATGGTTGATGGATAATACCTTATAATTATGGTGACTTGCTATCTGATAAATTAATAAAGTATTTGGTAAAATTACTGGTATAACCGGTTTGATAAATGCAAAATAACATAAAAGAACATTATTCAATTCATAATAAAATGTATATCCATTAATATTTAAGTATTTAAAATTTTGCAATTTAAAATTATTAATTTAATATATCTTTATATATTATTAATTTATAAAGGGTATTTTTAATTTAAATTCGAAATTCATTAATTTAATATATTATTAATTTCTTGTCTCTACATTTAAAACATGCTTGTTTTATTTTAAATTGTAATAAATTATACATGGTAAAAATACATTTTAGATAAAAATAATAAAAGCTAATATAGAAGAAAAATTAATAATTTATAAATTTTAAATACATACACTATTCGAAATACCATCGGTAAAGTAAACTATAAATTAATAAAACACACAATAATATCTAATTTTTTTTTTTTTTTAAAAAAAAAAAAAAAAAGAATAAACGATATTTATTCTTTCCAATTGATAGAGTAACAAAACTCAAAACATCCATGTTAATAACATAACACGGCAGAGTACCCATGCCAATATTCAAGTCTTCTGAATACCCATGTCTTCGGATCTGCAACATTGACGACGCCAAAGTCATTGATTGGATCTGCACTTGCTCAGAGCTACTTCTTCAACCTGAATCAAATAAACACCGTACTAAGACGAGAAATAAAAAAACACACCGCACAAAGACAAGAAATCAAAACAAATAGAGTTGTGCAAAGACGACTCAATCACAAAAACAAACAAAAGAAAATTGAAAATATGTGGAAATCACTTATTTAACTAAAAAAATACGGAAAAACAATTCAGAAAATTGATTTTGAATCAAAATTGACCCTTAATTATCTTTCTTCGGTAGACAAGAAGAAAAAAGGTGGTGACAATTAGGGTTTAATAATTTTACAAATAGCGATAGAGATTTTCCTTTGACGCCTTTATCATATAGTCTATTGTCCTCCATAAACAGTCTATTGTCCTTGATGAATTTTTTAGCAGCCCAATAGAAAAGGTACATTATGTTGTTCATATAGTCTCCAGGAATGCACAAATCATTCCAAAGATAACTTCCTAATGATATTTTTATGTCTTAAAAGGTTTTGGATGATAACTTTTGAATGCACGTACCGTTTTACATAGAGGGTCAAAAGAGCAACCATCAACGTATATAGTATAACCATGTTGAACTTTTTTTCTTTTGAATCTGGTATAGACTAGTCCATCAACAGTGGCTCTAAGGAATTGAACCTGAGACCTTCACATGAATCATTGAGGAAAAGATAAAAGAAAATACTAATTACTTATATAATTACATTAGTATATTTCATTCAATTAATTAAAATCAATTTTTTTAGGGTAACTTTGTCATTTTGATATTTTACTTTTTCACAATTTATTATTTTCTCCTTATTATTATTATTTTTCTATCCACTTATTTTCTCTCTTTCTTTTTCATTATTTATTATTTTTTTGAGTTAATTATTCAAATTAATTACATTAGTATATTTCATTCAATTAATTAAAATCAATTTTTTTAGGGTAACTTTGTCATTTTGATATTTTACTTTTTCACAGTTTATTATTTTCTCCTTTTTATTATTATTTTTCTATCCACTTATTTTCTCTCTTTTTTTTATTATTTATTATTTTTTGAGTTAATTGTTCAAATTGACCATGTAATATACATGTCGTCTAAAAAAAATGACTATGTAAAAAAAATACACAGATTTTAAACTTGTAAAATGAGATTCTTCATATTTTTAATCTCCTAGTTTTACAAGCATGTTTAGGACGTTAAAATATGCATATCCAATAAGTAAGAATAATTATATTTTTAAATTATATAATATCTGTCCCCGTGAGCTTAACTCAGTTGGCAGAGACAATGCATGATATATGTAAGGTCTGGAGTTCAAACTACGGCCACCACAAAAAAAAAAAATATTTAATAAATAAGAATAATTATCGAGGAAATAATTAATATCAAAGTTTTATATTAGCTTATATAAATATATATATCAATAAACAATTTTATTTGTGAAAAAACTTAATTATATTCTATTTCCATAACTTAAAGTATTCATGATTTTTATTTTCCATTTTTCTTTTTTTTTAAATAACTTTTTGAACATGTCAAACACTAGATATTTTTTTTTCGGAGTCTAATCTCTTCTGTTAAGCTCAATGTCCATTAGTTTATCGTCGATGTTGAAATCATTGTTGTTGTTGGTATTAGTGTTATTATTGCAACTACTGTTATATCACTATAAGTTCATCATATTTCTTATAATGACTAATAAAATTTAGGGTTAATATGTTTTTACCCCCTGTAATTTGGGCGAGTTCCGGTTTACCCCTGTAAAAAAAAAAGTTTAGATTCCAACCCTATAATATGAAGATTCTCCACAAAACACCCTTGTAATATGAAGATTCTCCACAAAACACCTCTGACCTCATCCAGACGCTGACGTGGCACGCCACTGTGTAATTATTTTATTTTTATTTTTTTTAAAACCTGACACGTGTGTAATAGACACTGACGTGGCACGCCACTGTGTAATTATTTTAATTTTAATTTTTTAAAACCTGAAAATTAATTTTTAAAAATTTTAAAATAAGAAATAAATAAATAAATTTTTTTAAAAAAACGAAAAAAATTTGGATTAAAAAATTCAGAAAAAAATTAATTTTTTTTTACCAAAACATTAAAAAAATTAGCTTATATTATTTTTTTTTCGAATCTTTTTAAAATTTTAAATTAATTTGGATTTTTTAAAAAAAATTTCAAAAGTTTCAAAATAAAGTAAGTTTAGAAATTTTTTTATTTTATATATAATTTTTTGAGAAATATATATATATAAAGAAAACAACCCCTTTCAGTTTTTTTGGACTGGCAATTTCTTTCTAAAAATGCCCTCAATTTTCAATACAAATAACACATGTAACAAATAGATAAGAATAAATTTAAAAATTAAAAAAATTTCCAGATTTTTTTTATCCTCAATTTTTAAATATTAAAAAATATTCTCAAATTTGTAACACGTTGTAAAAAAAAAATTGAAATCAAATTTTCGAAAAAAAATCTAACTTTTCCTAAATTTTTAAATAAATTTGTATCCAGATTTTTAAAAAAAAAAATATTTTCCAAATTTTTTTTTTTGTTGAGAAAATTTAAAAAACTTCTTTTCGAAAAAAAAATCTGTTTTAATTTCGAAAAATATATATTTCCATATTTTCGAAAATAATTTAAAAAATTTATGGAAAATTATAATTTTTTTAAATATATTTTTCATAAATTATAAATTTTGGAATTTTCGAAAAATGTATATTTCAAAATATTAAAAGAAATTTGAAAATTATTTTTTGTAATAAAAAAAAATCCTGATTTTATTTTTAACTTTTACAAATTTTTTAATTTTTTTTAAAAAAATGAAAAACAAAATTAATTATACAGTGAACACGCCACATAATCAGATATGCACAGTCAGCATGCCACTTAGCTCGCCACGTCAGCAATTCTGCACAGTCACATGGTTCAGGGGCTAAAATCAAATGATCTTATTTTACAGGGTTGGAATCTAAACTTTTTTTTTACAGGGGGTAAACCGGAACTCGCTCAAATTAGAGGGGGTAAATAAATATTATAAACTTACTTTAGTTTATATTAAAAATAGTACAATTGTACTAAAACGCAATACATCCAATATCCAAAGTTTAAAAGAAGACACAATACAACCACACTAAAAAAAAGACCACAATGCAATTAAATAAAGAAAAACCAAAGAACACATATGAGACACAATACAAGTATGTAAAATTAAAGAACACATTCAAATGAGAAAATAGTTGTATCATGGCCACATTGAACTTAAAATTCTACCCTGTCATATATCTTAAGGAGCATCACTTCCACTTCCGCTTGCACCAGCAAGGTTGAGTCCTTGTATTTGATTTGCTGCTAGTCCAGAAGAAGCAGTAACAACCTTGCCTTTACCTTTTGGATCATAAATGTTTGATCCAAGGGCTTCAGTGGGAGGAAAGACTGTATACAATGTATGTTAGGTTCATTGCAAAAAAAATAATTCATGTAAGTGCAACACAAATTGTAAAAGATTATAAATTGCAGATCAGAATATTTACTATGGCTTAGAGTATCCCACAACACCCATCTTCGACATATTTGGTGTGTGTGAATTTTGATGTTAGACTCTTTTAAATGAAAAACAAAAAAAAATGGAATGAAAATTCTTACTTGCACCAAAGACGTGTGGAGGATTTGTTTTGACTCCATTAAGCTCATCTATGGAAGAAATTGCTACAAAAGAATTATAACCACATTTACTTAAATTAATTAGACTTGCAAACATAGAATGCAATCATTTGACATCATTAATAGATAAAATCTAAAATATACTAGTTAATTAAAAGATATACACATACCTTGATGATTAATCTCTCCTCCGTTAATGAGAATATTATTAATAATCTTATTAGTCACATTCACTAAAGATGTGTCCACCTTTTTTACTTGGTCATATTGGTATCTTTCAGCATCATCTTTGATCAGCCAATAGCCAGAACTTACCAATGTCTTCAAATTTTCACGTTCTGCTTCCGCGACATTCTTTTTATCCAAAACATCATCATTTTTCTTTCTCTCAATCTTCTTCATATCTAGCTTTTGTTTCCTTCTTGATGTCCTCTTCGAGGCCATTCTGAATGAAGATGAGAGTAAAGAAAGCTATGAAAAGATACAACAAAAAAAGCTAAGAGAAGAACAAGCAAAGAAGCTATGAGATGTTGTAGTTCTTATTGTTATGTGTTTATATAGACAAAGAAAATACCCGGGGTAGTTGAATTCTATAAAAGTGACAAATAAGATATTATTTTATTAAATGCAGTATCTAAAACATTTAATTATTTCCTTCGAAGAAAAAAAACATTTAATTATTTTAATTTAAGTCACTTTTTCAAGTTTTATTATTTTAAAATGAATTTAAACTTTGAGCCATTATGTGTTTTGTTTAATTGGTATCAACATTTTTCAAAGAACTCTCCTCCTAAAATATAATATATTAATCAAAGGGTCATTTTAACACGAGTCCTCGGAACATTTGTTAAATAATCGAAAAATACAAATCTAGTGTCGAATAGAACAATTTTAAATTTTTAAGTTGTTAAGAAATTGAATACACAACTTCAAAAACAACATTTTATATTCTTTTAACAAGTGTCTTGTAATCATCTTCCTTAAATTAAATAAAAATGTTTTTTTTCCTCGTATGCAAGCTTCGAGATTCAAACCTCGACCACCGCCAAATAAAAATGTATGTGTTCTACATATTTTTCATCTTCAATTTATTAATAAATTAAAAGCTATTAAATTAAATGATATCTATTACATAAATGTGAAGTAATTATATTAATTTCGAGCCACATATTATTTTATAAAATTTTATTAAAAATTACATGTGGCTTTAATCAAATAAACAAATGTAACAAATGTCACACTTGCAAATCTCAACAAGAGTGTTGCTTTTAATTTTAAATCTAGTTTTATTTTAATTGATTTTTCTCGTCCCAAATATCTTATTTTAGGGGTAAGAATTTAGTCTTATAACTTCATGAAACAAAAGTTCAAATTTTATAGAGATGGTGTATAATAATCATCAGATTCATACTTTGATTGTTTATTAATTAATTAATTAATTAATTGATATTAATTCACCACAAAAATTAATATATATTAATTTAGATTTGCCACATAAACGCAACGTTAAAAATAATTTTTTTTATCTAAGTTTCATTTCTTGAAAAAACATTCACATTATTATATTTTTCTGTTTTGACGTAAGATCACAAATTATTTTATTCAAATAAATAACATAAATTGGATTTTCCTTATAAAAAAAACATAAATTGGATTCAATCTCATCTAAAAAATTTAATACAGTATAATATATCCTCTGTCACACAATATAATTGATTTTCCCCAATTATTAATTGTTGGTGTGTGGTGTGCCGTTTGAGTTGATTGTTTTTTTACAAGATGTTGTAGCATTACTCAAAATTTGATGGATGAAGAATATTGTTGCTAAAAATATAAAATATTTGTTTCAAATATATTTTGTGCTGAAAATATATTTATGGACAATAAATGTATAACAAGAGTGTTGCTTTCAATTTTTAATATATTTTTAATTGATTTTCCCCAATTATTAATTGTTGGTGTGTGCGGTGCGGTTCGAGTTGATTGTTTTTTACAAGATGTTGTAGTATGACTCTACCTAGTTAATGGCGCCATTCTCTAGCTAGAGATTGAAATGGTTTGTGAACGATTGTGATTGGCTAAAGAGTCCTTGATCGGATAGGTTCAATTTTTCATTCATCAAAGAGTTTTGGGATCTTGTGAAAGGAAACTTAGAACTATTTTTTTTTGACAAAAATAAAACGATATTCATTCATTCAAATTGATAGATTACATCAGATACAAACATCGCTAAAAATGTAAAGGGTGAACCTGTGAACAAACTCACAACACCCAAGTTAATAGCACAAAATGGCAAAATGCCTACAAATAATATGATAAAACTAAAGTCACCGAAATTCACATGCTTCCGGATCTTCAATGTTGACGCCCAAATCATTGGTTGAATTTGTAATTGTCTGATGCCAATCTTTCAATAGAAAATAAACAAACACCGCGATAAAATGCGAAATCAAACGTCGCACAAGACGACGAACAACACAACGCCGCACTTAGACGACGAAATCACAAAAAAACACAATAGAAAAAAGTTGATATATGTGAAAATCACTTATTTAGATTGAAAGAAAAGGGAAAAAAGATGTCGAGGGGTGATTCTAGGTTAAAAAATGACCTAAAACCAACCCTCTTCGATGAACGAAGGAGAAAGAAAGTTTAGAGAGAAGTTAGAGTTTCTCTCACTAAAAAACACTCGCTTCTAATTTGGAAACTTAGAACTATGTTTGATCATTTCCATGATTTCACTCGTATATTAATACTTGGTTCTTTTTTTTTACAAATATTAATACTTGATTATTTTATTTTTTTGTACAAGAGAGGGCCCAAGCCCAAAATACTTGCTTTATTAGTAGACTTTATTTATTTATTTTTTAAATATAGTAGACTTGATTAAGTGTTCATTAGTTTATAATAATCTATTTCTAACCTCAAATATGTTTGTGCTTGAGGTCAAATGTTCAAATAAATTTGGCAGATTAAAAAAAAAAACTGAAACAAAATTTCTCCAGATATAACAACATTGTATCTTAGATTCAAATATCATAAATGTGTAAGTTTGATATGTTAAGATATAACACATACATTGTGATCATCAAAATCTTCACTTAGATCTATACCATCTAGGTCTAAAAGATTTTCAATTTGATAAAAAATCCTCCCATGAATTCCAAATTTTGAGAGATTGAGAAACCTTAACTTGGTAAGTGAGTCTATGTGTTCAGAAATGTAGATGCAAACTAATTACACCTAGCAAGTCTTGTGTACGTATGGTCACCACAAAGATCAACTCTCTCGACATGACATGTTTTCTTGTTGCTCTCATATGCAAGAATCTTTGTCTTCACTACTCCATTTATACAATATGTCAAATGCATGAACGCAGGATTGCTGGATGCTCATTCACTCACAGACACGAACACACAAACAATTTATGCTGGCATGCACAAATGTATTGACGCATGCGCCTAGGCGCACAAGGAAACACACACATTCTAACATGAAATATTTATGTGCAGTTGAATTTTTCTGCAGTTCCTGAAGTTTACACACAAAGTTTCTCCTTGCATTATTTTTGTTTGAAATATGTATTCTCTCTTGCCCAAAAACATTCCTCTCTCACAAAATATACATAATAGTAGTTAAAAAGTTGATGATGTCAAAGTGAAATCAAGGATTACAAGAAAAGTAAAAGTTTATTTTAGGGAAGAGAAGTGGAAAAATTAGAATGAGAGTCAAATAAACTAATAAAGATACATTACCATTATCCATAAGACCAAATTAAACTAACTTAAAATCTCTTATATATTAACTCATTTTGCAAAAGCTATTATGAAGAAACATCAAATCTTGTAAATAGTCTAGTTCTAACAGATTTTCAATTTGACACTGAAGCCTCGAGCCAAATCACAATTTGATAGATTAAGATATCCAAACTATTTAAGTGAGCCTGTTTGTTTAGAAATTTATCTGCCCAAAAAAAAATTCTACCTCATTGCTTGTAATTTTCATTCTCATGTTTTAATTAATTGTATGTGTTGGAAATAAAGTAAAAGTAGAAGGTGACTAATGTGGGGTGTTGAGTTAATATTATTTACTTGAGGTTTCTTCATAATAGTTTTTGCAAAATGAGGTAATAAGTGTCATGAATTACATAAGTAATTTAGCGTCAATTTGACACTTATCGTGTGACAAAATTGTGTTAGAGCATCTCCAATGACAATTTTGTAAGGAATGGGAACTTACTTTCATAACCAATATTAAGTGGCTCCTACAATTATACATCACACTTATGCAAGTCAAACATATTTTGCTCTAATGATAGAAAACTTAAGCAACTTTTATGGAGCGCACAATTTTAATAATTTTTTTTGTTTGCATCTAACTTTATGAAAGTGGTTATTTGGAGGACCATAAATTGAAGAAATTTTTTATAGAAATTAAAAACAAAATTTGAATATTTTATGGGGACCAAAAATTTATTTAACCCTAAAATTTAAATCATATGTAAAAGCTTAACCATAGGTCATGGGTTGAGATCATCTTTAAAAATGTTAAATCTCTCAAGAGATAATTAGTTTTGCCTCCCAACGTAGGTAATGAAACAATTTATGTGGAGGTTATTGTCATTACCTCTACAAATTTTTACAGCAGTATTTTTAGCTTTTCAAAGGGTAAATGTATATATGTTGACTTCTTTTTACCAAAATTAGGAATACATGTTTTTATCCCATCCTTCAACACCTAAATTCAAGCAATCATTTTCGGATTCCTTCCTCCAAACCAAAGAAAGCAAAAGCTTGCTATTTCTTCTCCCACTTCTAATTTTTCCCTTAGGACTTTGCAGGCAGAGGAAACCCTCTCAGTCCTCACTCTTCATTCAAATTCCAGAATCCTCAAAACAAAAAAATATTCACAAATTGTAGGAACAACAACATCACACAATAATACACATTACACGCAAATTTGAATGTTTGTTTGTCATGGGAAGGAGAGTACCTCTTGGTAACATCTCATTAATACACCCATTTCTTCATTTCTCATTGTTTGCAGCAAGTTTTGCTGCAACCATTGCCATAATCACAACTATATGTAGTTTTCGATTCCGAAGAAAATCGGAACCAATTCCACCAAAAGCTGAACCATTAGATACAACAAACGATTTGAATAAATCTAGTCCACCATCAACCGCTGTAGATACAAAGGAATCTGTATCATCAAAACATGAACATGAACATGAAAATTCTCCTCCTATTGAAAAAACAGAAACAGATAACAATGATTTTATGATAAAGGAGTTACCTCTTCCACCTGCAATGTTGCATCCTAAGGAATCATTTTCTTCAAATAATATGAAAAGGGTAACTTCTGAACGAAGGACTTCTTTTAGTTTAAGCATTAAAATGCCAACTTTGCCAAGGAATTTGTCAATTGCGAAAAATTGGGATCATCTAAAGGAAGAGAAATTTAAACCGTTGGTGAAAACAGAAGAATCTGTTTGGATGAAAACAATTATATTAGGTGATAAATGTGTTCCTGATGAAGAAGATGACCCTGTCATTTTTGAAGGGAAGGGGAAGAAAATATCAGCGTATCATCCTAAAACCATTAGCTCAATGTCTATGTCGATTTCTAGACAGAATTCTTTTCATGATTCTGATGCATTGTGTGCATCACAATCCCATACACAAGAAGACAAAATCAATAACATTTAACATTTTCCTATTTTGTTTTGTTTTTCTTGTGTTTGTTAGTTAGTGCATATGAAGCACGAATACAAACATGGATTTGAACACGATGCAGACACCGGTACTGCCGACACATATAGTTATATGTGTCGGGGTCAGACTCCAACACATGTCCGACATGGAGACACACCTAATCTGAAGAGTGTGCTTGATTATTTTGTCACCATGAACAAATAGGTCACAATTTTTCTGCATGTTGGACAAAATAAGAAAGTAGATTTGGTAGTATTTTATGGTGCATGCAGAGAATTTAATTCTCTGCCTTGGCAGTGAAATGATTTGTTGATTATTCTCTGCTGTTTAAGGAATGCATTAACGCGTAGCGTTAATTAAGGAAGTGAAAGCAAAATTTGTATGATTGTATCTATCTTGTAACATGAACAGTTAGCAAAGCCAGAATACACGCCGCTTGAAACGTGTAGAAATAAAGTGTACATGATCATAGATTCAAAGGGCCATTTATTTTGGTAGTGACGTTTCATATTTGTTTTTCTAGAGAACTATTTCATTTAAGGAATCTAATAGTAGTAATTACAAGAATCGCAATAATGGAGATGAAAAACATCAGTAGAGTTTAGAGTTTGTTTGAAGAAGATAAAGAAAATTAAGAAAAATTAGCGATTTTTCATTCATTTGGATAAGGTAATAAAAAAAATTATTCTTAAAATTTGTTAGACAATTTTTTTTAAATTTCATGATAAAAGTATAAATTTATAAATATTAATGAAAGATTTGAGTTAAATCAACGGGGGATCGAATACAACAAAATATGCTTCAATCCTACAATATAATAAATCAATATTTAAATCTCGAATTCACATTTGATGATCGTTGATATCTAAAATAGAATTACCTCCACTTGATAGAACATATGGAAGTATAAATAATTGGGTGAAAATTGAAATTTCAAAAAGTTCAGGAAACAATTTTAAAATATAAAAAATTAGAAACAAGTATGTAGAATTTTTTAGAAAAGGGACCAATATGAAAATTTACAGAGACCAATGTCGTAAATTTTAAAAAATTTATAGAGACCAATTTACAATTTTTTTAAAATTTATACGATAGAAATAAATTTGTAAAATCTGAAATAAAAAGTGATTAATGTGTAAATTTTATAAACAAAGAGAAGTCAATTAGCATAATTTTAAACAATTATAAGGATCAAGTTAAAATCTAGATTACTCTAATGAATTTCAAATTCTTGATTTTTCGATGGTCTTAAAAACGGGTAGCACTTAAGTGATATGGAATTTGTGACATTGGTCAATCACAATGTCACAATTCTTATAAAAAAGAGAAAAAAAAATTCATTTATGATATTGTGATTGGCTAATGTCACCAATATCACTAATTCTATGTCACCTAAGTGCTACCCATTAAAAACTTTTTAAATTTATTGGTTAAATCACAAATCTTTGTCTACTTTTTCAAAGAGATCTAAATCCTCTACCACTTAAATAATCTATCATTGGTGTTGTGGTATCATAATTCATAATTAATAACAACACATTTTTTTAAGGAATAACAACCAACACATATTTCATCAAAAAAAAAAAAAAACACATATGTAATAAGAACCACCTCAAAATAAATAAGAACCGTGGCTATGTTGGATGTCATGTTTGATTAATGGTGTTTAACCAAAAATATTTTTAAAAAAATTGAAGGAAAAAGTATTAAATATTATTATATATACATTCTCAATATGAAATTGTTTTGTACCGAAATCAATTGCATTTAATTAGATTAGATTTTTTAAAGTAGTTTTTTCTTGTCAAGTAGTCCAGTGGTTATAATTCACTAAAGTGAATAAGTGGGATGTCTGAAATTTGAACTCCAACATCTGCATATAACAATGCAATGTTCTTGTTAACTGAGTTAAGCTCACAAAAACATATTTTTCAAAGGAGTTGTTCAAAACCAAAATGATGTTCAAGTAATTTTATTCTTTAAATCATATAATTGTTTGCTTGGAGACCTAACCAAACTGCAAGAAAAAACATTGTACTTTTAAACAAATAGAGCTAAATTACAACAAAATTTTTTTAAGTCATTTAATTATAACGAATCGGTCCTTTAAGTTTTTTTCGTACCACTCAAGTCTTTTAAGTTAATTGATTGTAACAAGTTAGTCATTTAAGTTCTTTCCATACCAATTATGTCCTTTGAGTTATTTAAATGTAATAGTTTAGGAGGATTTCAGAACTTAAAAATATAAGTTATTTGGGGCCTAAAAGTTTCAATTAAATAACCTAAACGACTTAAGTATTGCGAAAAATACTTAAAAGATTAGTTTATAAAAATTAGATAACTTAAATGATGTATGTGACTTAAATGATATAAGTGGTACGATGAAACTTAAAGGATGAGCATGTTATTGTAACTTAAAATGTAATTTAGCCAACAATGGTCCAAGTATTATTAAAAATGAGTAAACTACACTCTCCTTTCTTTAAAGATGCTTGAATTACACTCTCCTCCTCTCCTGTGTTAAAATATACACTCCCCTCCATTCTTATTCAAAACATATTAGAAAATATTTCACTCTCCTCTGCTAAGAGAAGCTTGAATTACATCCCCCTCCCTCTTATGTTAATATCTACACTTTACTCCCACAATATTTTTTAAAAAATTTCTAATAGTCTAGCAAAAAATAATAATCTAAAACACTTCGAAAAAAATAGTATTGATGGTCTATTTTAATATAATCAAACAACACATTTTTTTTGTTATTTTTGATTCACAATTTCATTAACATATAGTTTTAAACCCTATTATAAAATATGAAATAACCCAAAATAAAATTAAAATATGCGAAAAATTACTGAAGACAATAAAATATGGTTATTTAAAATTTAATTTTATACTCTAAATTATAAAATTAATAGAAAAATAATTAAATTTAATTATCATTGACATTTATTTAAATTATAAAGAAATGAATTTATTTTTCTTAAATGGTGGCTCAAAATTAATATATATCATGAAAACATTTATTTATGCTAAAATAGATTAAATTGTAGTGCATATTTAATTATTAAGGGGAATGGTTGTAATTCAAGTATCTTATAGGAGAGGAGAATATACATTTTACTTTTCAAGGAGTGGAGTGTATATTTTAACATAAGAGGAGAGAGAAGTGTAATTCAAGCATCCTTGAGGATAGGGTTGGGAATAAGTCAGGCCAGACCATGCTTTGATAGGCTTGAGCCTGACCAACGAATTTTTTTCAAGCCTAAGCCTTTCATAGGCCTATTTTTTTTGGTCTGATATGACCTATTTAAAAGTCTGGATTGGCCTGAAAGTCTGTTTAATATTAAAGTCATTAAATACTCAATTTTATTTATTTCTAAATAGGTTAAATCGGCCTCAAAACCTATTTAACTATAAGGCTTGTTTATCATTATAAGTCTATAAAAACCTATTTCACTATAAGACCTTAAAGCCTAATTAAAAAGTTTATTATTTAAGTTGTTTCTTGATTTTTATGTTTAATATAAATAAAAAATAAGTTTTATTAATTTGAATAAACAGGCCGAACTATTAAGCTTCATATGTTTTTTTTTTATAAGTTAAACCTGACCTATTTACTAATAGACTTTTTCAAAAACCTAAATCTAACATTTTCAATAAATAAGTCAGGTCAGGTCAGATCGTAGAGCTCTGTAGGCCTATCTCAAGGAGATGTGAGATTAATTTACGCTTTAAAAATTGAAAAATACAAGTCTCTGAGTCAACGGTATGTGTGTTCAATTCACATTATTTCAACCATAAAGGCATAATTTTCCAGTTGAATGAACGTGGACAAATGAGAAAACATGTGAAATTTAAGCCGAAAGCGAAGAAACAGGCCCATCGTCAGAAAGATACGCCATAATTGCCAACAAACCCAAATACTACAAAACGTAACGCATCTAGTCAAATCTCAAATCAAATCAAATCAAATCAAATCATAACAAACTAAACCTAAAACGAAAGTTAGGAGAACGGGTTGTCTTGTTTCTTCCTCCAACCCGTTCTCCTTTGATTGAAATCGGTGATCCTTCAAAGGCTTTTTTGTTTTGTTGATGAATCTAATTTTCTCTGATTCGAATTGGCTTGTAAACATAGCCAATTCTGAGTATACGCCGTTCTCTTTCTCTAGAAGTAGATGGGATAACGAGTTTTCTGAGCTTCAAAGTGGATAGACAAAACGTTTTGTGTTGGAATTATAATAATAATAATAATAATATGGATTCTTCTCAAGATTCTAGGTTGGCTGGTTTGGTGAAAAATGCTTCTATTAAGAGAGATGAATCTACTAGTTTCGATCGAGTTCCTGTTTATGTTAAGGAGTTAATTGCTGGTGGATTTGCTGGTGCCCTTGCTAAGACTTCTGTTGCGCCTCTCGAACGGGTTAAGATACTCTGGCAGGTACATTTTTATAGAATTCATTTTCATTTCATTGTTTGGATGATCTCGAGTGGAATTCATTTCTTCTTTTAATGTTTTCAAACATAAATCATTGGACATTCAACTCACATTTAGTTAGATTCACCGCATAACCAATCATTCTTATTAACGCAACCCTTTTCTGTAAAATTATTTAAATAGATCTTCATCCTGTATATATTGGAAATGGTTCATCAGATAAGATTTGATTGCTGTTGCTATTGTTGATGAATGTTCCTCTTTAACCTTCGTTTTATTTTTGTTTTTTATTTTATATTTTTACAGACAAGGACCGGTGGATTCCATACTCTTGGTGTGTGCCAATCTGTGAATAAGTTGCTAAAGCATGAAGGTTTTCTAGGATTATATAAGTAAGACTCAAGTTATATGATATGATTTTTCTTTTTGCTTTACAATTCATGTGTGTGTGTTAACCTATGCTTATGTGGTGGTTGCAGAGGAAATGGAGCTAGTGTTATCCGGATTGTTCCATACGCAGCCTTACATTTTATGACATATGAGCGGTATAAAAGTTGGATCCTGAACAATTATCCCATGTTAGGAACGGGTCCTTCTATCGATCTTTTAGCTGGCTCAGCAGCAGGCGGAACTTCAGTTTTATGTACATACCCCTTAGATCTTGCCCGTACCAAACTTGCTTATCAGGTAAAGATTTCCTTTAACCATATTTCAATCCTTGAAACCTGTAATACATACACATATCCTATGTGAGACATTGTAGCATGTAGCAACAATTTTTTTTATCCAATATACTATCTTGCATTGGGTGAAACTCACTAGTCTCACCAGTTTTATGTGTGATCAATACCATTTAGTGGGACCTGCTCTAAAATAGTTAGACTCGTTTGAATTTCAACTAATAGGAGAGTGAATTGAAAAGGGTGTTAGAGGGTGTATTGTTAGTACACTGTACACCTATATCATATACAGTAATGAAAACCTTTTGTTTCTGATTTTCATTTAAACTTTTGGAACACTTACCAAATTGCGATTCTAGCACTATTAGTTGTGTGTTATAAATTGGTCGTTTTCCTTTGTATGAACGTATCAGGTGAACCTGTATCATGTTCCATTATATACATATATGCTTTGGTGGTGAGGGGGAGGGATACTTTCTGAGGGAAGAATTGCATGCAATTTTGAATCAGATTATAATTCATGTTTCTGTTGTTTACAATTTTATAGGTGGTGGACACCAAAGGATGTATCAAAGATGGTCTTAAAGCAGTTCATTCTCAACCTGTAGGTCCTGTACATAATGGCATTAAAGGTGTACTTACAAGTGCCTATAAAGAAGCTGGAGTCCGTGGGCTTTATAGAGGTGTAGGTATGTATGTCCCAGAATCTACCAATACAACCTTTATTTTTGGCAATCATAATTGGTTCTTGTTGGATAATTATGTTGGAATTCTTGTTTGTGGAACATGTCTTTCCATATAGCTCCTGTCTTGAAGTTGTGGGTTACTAGATAAAAGGAAGAGAGAAATAATAAGAACCTGGAATATTATTTATATTGATTCGATAGTAGCTTGATACAAAAGACTAAACCCTAATCCCTGTTTATAAGGATACATAGGTTCAACCCTAAATGAATTCCTAGGAAATAACTTAAGAAACTCTAATATAATTTCAAAGATACTATGAGATATTTTGTTATATCCTAATAAAAGCATGCCTTAGCTATCATTTCTTGCATTTTACTATAGTATCCAACGTTTTGAATACATTCATTGTAAACCTCACCTTTCTCTTTCATCAGGTCCAACCCTTACTGGAATTCTTCCATATGCTGGTTTAAAGTTTTATACGTATGAGAAGTTGAAAATGCATGTTCCTGAAGAACATCAGAAGTCCATTCTGATGCGCCTTTCCTGTGGAGCTCTTGCTGGATTGTTTGGGCAGACTTTAACATACCCTTTGGATGTTGTTAAGAGACAAATGCAGGTTGGGAGCCTGCAAAATGGAGCTAATGGAGATGCCGCATACAAAAATACATTTGATGGGCTTAGGAAGATTGTTCGAAATCAAGGGTGGAGGCAGTTGTTTGCAGGTGTCAGCATTAACTACATAAGGGTAATGCTCACCTTATCATATAATCTTATACTATTGTTTGCATTGTTTATTACTTTTCATGTTTCAAGTTTGAGTTTAAAGGAGATGCACTGGAAGTGTAAACCAGCTTTATACATGTGTCCAATAAGAATCTATCATTCTGACATGTCTGTCCAATCTTGTAACGAAATCTTAAAATTAATGTTATGATGTGGCACAATATAAGATTCTCATTGGATGTTAGTGTAAAACTGATTTACTTGGACCATGTATGCCCCCTAATCTCTTCAAGTTTTGGTATTTGTTTAAACTTTTGATAAGCAAATCAAATATCGCCTAGAGTACACTTTCTAGGTTCTGTGGGAAAAATGCCAGTGTCATTTCTCTTGATCACTAAATTTGGGATTCTATCAATCATCAAATTTCTATATAATGTTTGGGAGTGCAAAGTAGTTTATCAATCATATAATTGATTTTCATAAAATGGCTTGAATAAATTGGATTGGAATTTGATGTCATTGTATTACAGTGGTAGATAGATAGGAGTGAACATTTCATAAATATGGTAAGTTAACTGGTACCAAATAGATGTTATATGCAGAGATTCAAGAAAGCTTGGTCCTGTAAACCATATGACTAATGAGCCAAGGATTGAAATTAATGGTTTGAGTGAATAGTGATAGTTTCTTTGTCAAATTTCAGAAACTGGATAAATGATGCATTGGTTATAGAACCATTTAAATTTTGAAAAGCATGTTCATATTATATATCCTTTGGACCCGTTGACTTTGTAAAAAATATTTTCTCTTTTCATTTTAGAAAATTTGTGTTCATTTTAACTTGCCAATAAGGCTTTGTTTGCGGGTTTGGAGGGGAAGGGAAGGGAAGGGTGTGGAAAGGAAGCCTTAGGAAAAAAGGAATGAACAAGTGGAAGAAATAGAGGAAAATGGGAGGGGGGGTTTTGGAGGGTTTATATGAATTCTTCAAATTTAATCTATGTTGTTATGTTATTTTTAAAATTAAAATTATAGTAATCATATGCATTAATTTATCATTCTTTAAAAAACTACTTTTTAAAAAAATTTGAAAGATTTCTCCATTTTCCCTCATATTTTCTACCCCTCAAAGCCTTCTCTTCCCCTCCCCTCCAAACTCGCAAACAAAGCCTAAGAAGATGAGAAACTCTCGAAGTGAACGCCTGTCTTCCTTATGTTTTTATTGTAACTTTCAAAGTTAGAAGATTCCTAATCATTTCCTTGAAGGCAACTATGTATTAGTTTGGCTCTAAAGTGGTTCCATTCTTAACATTCCTTGCTTTGTTTCCAGATTGTTCCATCAGCTGCAATTAGTTTCACCACATATGACATGATGAAGGCTTGGCTTGGTGTACCACCTCAACAAAGGTCTCAATCAGTTTCTTCAGGATAATTTTTGGTGCTCACTTGTGATGGCAAGAATTTACCGTGACTGACTTCATTTTTACAGGGATGTCTCTTACAGAGAATCCCTGCTTACGACGTATACAAAATATTGATCAGAGGAACCCTTGTGAATAATTAATCAATACACAAGTTTGATTGTGAAGTGTGATATCATTTGGAGAGTTGCTTCACATCACTACTTCATTATTTCTTAATCCTTAGGCATGTAACTCGTAGATTTGTCAGAAATTGTGGATGCAATGCAATACTTATTTCACTAGGATTAATAATATGTCAAGTTTGCTAAGTTTATATTTTTGCATTCTAGTTAGTCGCACAGGAGTTTCACGTGGTAAGAAATAGATGATTGCAAGAATGTCTAGATGACTGTAAGTTTATACTATTTGGTGAATGCAAGGAACTTGTTATTGTTTATGATCATGCTGATGCATGGTATTTGCTTGTTTGGAAATACAGTTATCTACTGCCACCGCACCCTCGGTCATTTTTGGGTAAATATAAGTTTACGTGGTGATTCTTAACAAAACCAAACACATGCATAGTCATACTGCATGTTTCCTACTGCATTCAGAATTTAGTCGCTGCACATTGTGTTAGAGTATGTTTGTTCTGTATTCTGATTCTGCTTTGGGTCACTGCCCGTTTAAAACACCGGCTTTAAATCATGTTTAATAACATAATACCAAAGTTTTGACTTGACCAATAATACTTGAATTTTGCACGCCGTAGCAAGAAGTCAAAGAAAACCATAAACTTTTTATAATAAATTTACATATAGCTAAGAACCAGGAAATTTTGGACTTGGATTCCATCCAGATGCAATATTACGAGATTGTAGTTTTAGCGTGTGTTTGCTATAGCAGTGCGTCAACCGTTTCCGTGTTGCAAAACCAAGTTACCGCAGAAGCTTACTTTTTGAGCTTCTATAAATCGTGGCAAAATCGTCCAGAAACGTGCGTTTAGAGACGGCCCCGCACAACCAAACTGGGCATTAGTTGTTTAACCTATAACATTCTCCTTATTTAATTACTTTATGGTTGACAAAGTGCAAACCTGCAAAGATAAGATAGCTAACAAACTGTTGAGCTGGTGTATCGGATGCAATAAACAATTGAGAACATAAAATGTAATAGTACTAGTATCTCCTTGCACGTTGTGTCATTGACTAACTGTCTCTATTTTTTTCTTCTTTCTTTTTCCTCTCACTAATGTTTTTTTGTAACTTTTTGCTTGACTATTGATCCGCGGAATATATTGTTGACCACATCACTCTTTTGTTTGTTGTTTTAATATGGCCAGTTATTGTCAGTTTCCTAGATACTTCATGCGGCCAATCAAGCACGCGCTGAAGTAAAATAAAAATAAATTATTAAAATAATAATGGGAGTATTATATGTATGCTTGCTAGCAATGTCATTGGATTCCTAAGAACATGCACAGCCTAGCAGTTGCGGACATGAATGCTTCGCTATTCTCGAAATCACAGGTAGATAGAAATAAATAAGTACCTGCTGCTCACTTCATTTTTATTTTTTCGGTGAATTGGCTGGCCACTTCATTTTGAATTGAATCCAAAAGTATACCATAAAAAGTAGGAGCCAAAATGTACATTTTTCAGATTTTTGTCACTATTTTTGCTTTATTTGTTGAAGTTGTCGCTGCTCCGTGCAGTATCCACGAGAATGCTCCTTGAAACCAAATAAGAAAGACAAAACAGACAAACCAATGCCTCTAATTACTACAGTGTGGTGTCGAACACTATTGAATGAAGGACAATTTACTCTCATTCATTTCTTATAGGTTCCTGTCCTGCTTTGTTTGGTTACCAATATAAGGAAACTGATATTGTCCTATTAGTGCTTTCAGACACTAATTATGGAAACAATTATAATAAGAATTTTTTAAAGGGTCTTGTTAACAAGTACGAAATAATTACTACTCCGTAAGTACTCTTTCCGTCCCGAAATATATGATTTATTTGTAAAAAAAGGTTGTCCCAAAATATTTGACCTTCTCAAATTTTCAAGCAAAATTTTCCAAATTTACCCCTCTTTAACATTTGTGGTTAGGGATGGGAATAGGTCAGGCCCCCTGTCAGGGGCCTATGGCTCGCCTACTAAAAGTTCGGTTCGGTTTATCTCACTTAATAAATGAGTCAAACTTGAGCTTTTTAAAAAGCCTATTAATTTAAATAGGTCGAGCTTGGACTTATAAAAAAGTCTATCACGCCTATCAGGCCAGCCCGAATATGAGTATATCACCTTGAAGATTTGATAACTTTTGTTGGTTGTTGGAAAAAAGCACCATGAGAAGGTCACCTTGAAGAGTTGATGCATTTTTGTTGGTTGCTGATTTTGTTATCACATTGAAGATTTTATGCTTTTTTTTTTGTTGAATTGCTGATTTTGTTTTTAGTTTCATACTATTTGGAAGCTTGTTAAGTTATCATTTAAAATTCATATGGTTATTTGATTTGTGTGAACTGTTAAGGTTTGCTACTAATATGCCTAAGGTCAAGTACAGTTATTAGATTAAGTTTGAAATCCTTGTTGTTATCAGACATGATTATTCTTGAGTTTTTATCCATCTATAAACTTTACAATTGTGTTTTATCAGTTTAATTTGTATTTGATTACTGTTTATCTCTATATTAAGTACGTTGCACAAATTGAAAGGAAAAAAAATTGATGAAAAACTCTGTTTGGAATTTGTGACACAAACTAGACTTTTAGACAGGCTAATAGATCAGGTCAGACTTTTAAAAAGGTCAGGTCAGACTTAAAATAAAGCCTTTGACTGGTAAAAGGTCAAGGCTTATGCCTTGATTTTTTCAACTAAGCCCAACCTATTTAACCCAAATCCGGCTCGGCCCGATTTATTTTCACCCCTATTTGTGGTCTTTATGTAAACCAATAGCCAATAGTAAACGGTTAGAACCAATGGCCTAATCTCACACACATAAACATGTAGCGTGATTGTATTAGCCAATAGCAATGAAATAAAATAAAAAAAGTGATTAGCTAGTAGTAGAAATTTTCCAACTTTTAGACGTTTGTAGTGAAACGAGTGAAAAGTGAAATTTAAAATGCAATCACTATTTAAAAGTGGAATTTTACAAATAATAGCAGGGACAAATTAGTAAAAAATACCATTCTCTTTCTTTTATTTTTACACTTTTCTTAAACCGTGTGAAAAGGTAAAATAAGTCGTATATTGCGGGACGGATGGAGTATTAGTAGAAAAAATTACTACTTTTTAAAGTTTCAGTGTATTGAAGACATCATTTTTAAGACAAATTTTTTTTTTTAACAAATATCTTAAAAACACTTGTTACTATTTACCTTTTTTTGAAACTAATGTAATCAAATATTTAAAAGTGTAGAAAATGTTATTTTCAATGTAACACTGGTTAACATCACCCAAAAATAAAATGAGAGGAAAGAAAATGAAAGAGTAAACCATCAACTTCGTCCTTGAATTTTCACGGATCGGCCAACTTCGTCCCTCAATTATGCGAAATATCAATTTAATCCCTGAATTTGTTAAGTGTCAATCAAGTTAGTCCTTCTGTTCAAACGGAGCGTTAACGGGGCTGACGTGGCCGTTAACCTCTCACATGTTAGACGCCACGTAGGCAGGGACTAATTTGGCCGATAATAACAAACATTTCGAAGGACTAAATTGATTGATTTGCAGAAAATGTTTTGGCTTTCTTCCCAAATGGCTCTTTTCTTCCCCAACAACTATTTCTTCCCCAATTGTATAAAATTGGAA
>Ga0315914_1001527_pt1 | contig 34728 bp, 18 predicted proteins | sample MpolenodulesMG_FD_203920 | JGI IMG/M metagenome (GOLD analysis project Ga0315914, IMG submission 203920) | Medicago polymorpha root nodule microbial communities from Los Angeles, California, United States - elongated nodules | ecosystem: Host-associated > Plants > Roots > Nodule | place: USA...
GGCCATTTCACTTCAGATTGGAGAATCGGATAGCGATCGGAGATGAATTTTTGGTCAGAGATCCATTTGGATTTGAAGTTCAGGTTTGATTTGGATTTTGGAGGGAAATGATTCTATCATGTTTTTGGTTCAATTGGGTTAAGTTCAGTTTTGGTTTTTTTCCAAAAACAGTTCAGTTAGTAACTGCTCCACTGGGTATGGATCGGTTCAGAACTTTTATATATCAGTTCAGTTCAATATCAGTTCGGTTCAGTTCAGTTCAACAGTTTAGTGCAGTTTTTGGGTTTTTTGCCCACCCCTAGGTGCCAGGACACTTCTTTTAAAGCATGATACGTTCTCTTAGTCTGTTTCAAAGCTTATATTATATGAACATATTTAAATAAACAATGTGATCTAAGTTTAAATAAACTAGAAAATTAATAGATTAATTAGATTAAATTCTCTTTTGATAATCAACATGAGTTATTAGAGAATTTGACTATACATTGTATCATATTTCAATTCTAGTTTATAATAATATATTTATATATGTGAAAAATTAATGTATGCTAATAACCTTACATTACCGAAAATGATAAAAAATTTATATTTTAATTCAAAGTACAAAATATAATATAATAATAAATAATATTATTCATATTCACTAAAATAGGTCGGTCAAATAGGCTTAAAAGACTTTTTTAATGTTCTATGGTCTGACCTTTTAAGCTAAATAAGCTTCTAATAAAGCATAGGTCTTCCCTATTTAAAAAAAAAATCTGACATGATCTAACCTATCGTAGTCTAGGTTATAGACTCATGTAGGCCGACTTAGACTATTCCCATCCCTAATTATGAATATATCTTTTTTTTTTTACAAAAGAATACATCTATTCTTTATCTCATTCATTCACTATAGATTCTTTATTAGAGATTATTGTTGTAAGATTGTGAATTGTTGACTTGGTGAAGTATCTCTTCTTCAAGACCTATCTTGTTGTGAACTTATCTCAAGAAGCCTTTTTCTTCTATTTTATTATTTTTACTTTTGCTCTTTTTCAATTTTCGCCTCTACCTATTATAAAAGGCTAGAAATTTAACAAATAGAATAATAATTGATATTTTACCTTATCGATTGAGTGAGGTAAAAGGGCAAACATGACAAATTTATAATCTCTAAGGCAAAAATATATTAAACAAAGTATATGATTCTTACAACATAAGAGAAAATAAAATTCTATTTGTTGCAAGTTTAGGAGAAAAATATGACTAAAATCATTAACTTTGTTCATGCGATGATCCTCTTTATTTTGTTATTTTTTGTTGTAACTAACGTTAATGGTAAACCAAATTTTTTTTTTAACTTTATTGTTTATCTTATACAAAAAATTTAACCCGTTTAAGTATTATTTGTTTCTTCTTGTTTTATTTCACAGGAAAGTGGCCAAGTTGCAAGGAAGCTATTGATTGTGGAGAAAACTTGTGCATTTCTCGTTTTAAAGTAAAATGCTGGATGTTCAAATGTTTTTGTGTTCGATGAAGTTCTAATTTAGTGATAAGAGTTTGATATCATGTTAACGGACAAAATCTATATCATGTTATTGATAATCAAAATAGTAATAATTTTGATAAATTATGTTTTGATTTTAAGCCTGTAATTTTATTTGCATGTCTTTATTACTTTAATAATTTGTCTACACTTTTTATACTTGGTTGGCCTTTGAACTTCTCAGACTTAGAAAGTTAATGAATAGATAGTTTCTATCGTGTACTTAGTTTTAATCAATAATTAAAATATTAATATTAAAAAAAGTCACAATTATAATATATAAAAAATTTGTATTGGCATATAGTACTCCATTATTGTTAAGAGATTGAAGAGAAAAAGCGAGTGATGGAGGAGTGGAAATTGTGTGGTGAGGGTTTCAGAAGAAACGCCATCTTTGAGTGAATGAGACATAAAGCATGAGCAAGAAGAAGATGAAGTATAAAAAATATGGACTGAAAAACCTATTTTGTCCCGAAATTTGTAGGCATTGATTGATTTCGTCCACAAATTTGTAGAAATAGCCAATAGAAATCTGAAATTTTCGGTTAAATTAATATCTTTATTAAATCTAGATGTTAAGTGTGCTGACATGTCACATTAAACGCTGACGCGAAATTTCAAGTCAGCTTTCACGTGTATAAGGATAAATTTGATTGAAAAAATTTGATTTTTTTTTGGAATTTTTTTTAAAACGAAAGTCGTTTCAAATTGTTACATTATCAAATATAGTGAGTTACATAATTCAAGGACCAATTTGATTTTTAATGAATAATTTATGGATCGATTTAACAATGTAACAATTTGAAATGATTTTTGTTTCATAAAAAAATCAAAAAAAATTCGATCAAATTTGTCTCTGTATATGTGATGTGGAAGCTGACTTGGAACTTCACGTCAACGCCTAGCCTGACACGTCAACATTGTTAACGAAGACATTTGACGAATGAACTAAATTAATTGATATTCATAAAATTCAGGGACATATTGGCTATTTCAAAATATTCAAGGATGAACTTAATCGATCTGTACAAATTTGAGGATGGAATAACCTATTCACTAAAAAAAAATATATATGTGGGGAAATGGACTTCAAGTTAAAAAAGAGAAAGAATGAAGAAGAAGAAAAATAAATAATAAATTATCATTTTGATCTTTAAACTATAGATTTACGATCCAAATTTAAGCTAGGCATTTTAAAATATAAGAAATAAAAATAAATGTTTTTTCCTATTTAGACCATCTGATCAAAATCAGACGACTATCAATGCAGGTGATTGCGACAACAATGTGATTGTAGGGAATTTGATTTTGATGTATAGTGGTGTTGTATGAGTTTACCACCATGGTGGTACTATGCAAAGCAAGCTATAATCGGTGGTTTTTGTGTGGTGGGCTAAGGACCAGAGACACATTTACATTGTTTTCTTCACTCTTCATGGATACTGTTAGGAAACATGGCATCCATGAATGAAGGAGAGAAAAACTATGAAACTATTGTATTGATAGAACAAAGTGATATTACAAATGAGTAAATTGTCCCACTAATAGGATGGTTACAACTATATATACTACTATAGGACTAATACTACTTGTGACTAAACTATATTTCTAATAATCCCCCGCAAGTTGGAAGGTGGTCACAACACTTCCAACTTGGGATGGAAATACAAAAGTACATGAAACAAAAGATATTACAAGAAGAGATGCCGGAAACACATCGGCCAAGAACATAGTCAATAACCAAATGCTTATCCAACAAGAGGAAACCACAACTCAAGGTTTAACCGCTTGGGGAAAGAAGCAACAAAACAACGCTTAACCACCATATGCCAGAAGCAAACATCAACAAAGCCTTAAAAGGCACAACGCTTAACCATTCTTGGGCAGAAGCACAACAACGCTTAACCATTCATGACGGAAGCTTATCAACATGGTTTAACCATCATGAACAGAAGCACAGTACAAGAATCAAACAGTGAACCCAAATGAATCCAACAAATCAACAAAAACAATGAGCATATGGAGATGCATAGCCATGTGATGTGTCTTCAAACCATAGAAAACAAATCCATGTTGATGCAACTTCAAGCCATAGGCCAACAAATCAATGCTTCCAACAATGAAGCTTGAGAAAGAACCAAAATAGCCAAAACCAAAAAAAAAAAAATGCAGCAGTAATGTTGCACAAAATAAATCCAAACATGCAGCCAAGAGACATCAAAATGAACCCAAGAAGATGCTTTAAAGGTCTTTCCAAAATTCATCAACGATCCAAGAACAAAATGAAAGGTAATTAATCAAAGAACTTCCAATAATTCAAAACTGAGCTGGAACCATAAGCCTCACCAAATACCAAATTAAACATAAGCAAAAGAGGTGATGATATTGGAGTGTTTGAACATAAGTGTAGTAGCAGCAAGCCTTGTACTTTCAACTTCAAAGAAAACTTATCACAAACCAACTGTAAGTATTGCATAGGCTTGAGAAACAAACACCAAATTCATATTGAGTGAAGTGACATAAGATTGAATAAGTCTTCAATTGTCACAACATGACAGAAAAACTCAATGTTCTTCAAACAAAACTAAAACTCCAGCCATATATATGCTCCAAGCAGAAGCAACAACATGGAAGCCACAAAGAAGAGGAATCTTGCTACAAGTTTTCAACTCATATGTGTCAAGCATTAACAACAAAACTATAGGCAAACAATAGGCAAGTCTCATGCTTCAGATATCAAACCAGTCCACACTAAAAAGGCCAACAACAAATGCCAGTGAAGATGCAATGCCAAGAAATATGTAGAATATGCCAACACTAACATATATCTCCAATCTTCACATAAAGAGGATTCAGATGATGATATATTACCTTATAAATGATTTTTATAGGATTAGCCTATCAATTTTACTTTGAGTTGATGTTCTTATTATTATAATCTATTTTGCTCTTGTCTGTCACTAAAATCATCTTATATGGAATTATATTTTTGTTGTCTATCGCTAAAACCACAATAGTGTGTATTTATGTTTGCTGGTGTTTGTCACTAAAACTATGTTCTATTTTTGTTGTTTTCGTTTTCTGCAAACTGTTGATGTACCTACAAAAACTGTGGTCATTTGTTGTAAAATTGTTTCTGTGCTGCGAAAAATATTGTCTTAGCTATAAAATAGTTGTTCTATTTCCAGTTTTGAAATGTGTTTGTATTTTCTGTTTTTGTTATCTATATGTCAAAATCTATATTTTTTTATCGTTTAATAGCGATGTTATAAGTGGATCTATGCAAATGATGATAAAATAATTTTTACAAGAATTTATGATTTGGTGTAAACAAGTATTTTGGATTCAGTTTAAAATAATTAATCACGATGACTATCACTAGAGTTTGCTATTGTATAGATGTTTTTTCATAAGGGTCTGTGTGTTTTATTAATATTTTTTTCTTTTTTTTCTTGCTATTTAAGTTGATGTCTATTTTTAGTCGGAAAAAAAAATTGACTTTCTGTAAATGTATGTTTTGGATTGATATCATTTTGAGTGTGGTTTAAAGGAAAAAGTTGAAAATTTGAAGAGTAGTATGATTGTGTATCTTGTGTGCTTCAACAAAAAAAAAATTGTGTATCTTGTGCCTTTCATGCATATTTCTTGTTAGATTGTCAATTCTTTTGTGATTGGTGGCTTTGTGGTTTAAAATTTTTATAACACATTGTTGGTTGCAAGTTAGATGTTACTTTTGGAAGCTCCTGGAGCTAATACTAAGTAGAAAATATCTTTTCCGACTCAAATAAATTGTAGGACTTAGATGACTCCCGCTCCCATCTTCAAGAGATAGTGTGTCCTTGTTCCACCACCACTCGAACCTTGTCTGCATGTTTTCCCTAGTTGAGAGTGTCTGTTTAGGTACAAGTTCGTCATAATCTTGACCTTAGTTGCGATAAGTCGTGTTATTTTCTGGAGGAGAGTAAGGCAATAGTGTCGAAGACTAATGGAAACTCAGCAAACTTCAAGTGCAAGTTGTAGTGAATCGTAGGATTGTTGGGGTAGGATAATATGTACTGCCATTATGTTGTACGACTAACTAGTCGACATCAGAGTGCGCAGCGAAAACATGATATTTTCTTTTGTCGACATTGATTGTTTATTTTCATTCTTAGATTTTCTTATTTGTTAGCAATTTGAGCGGCTACTTTACATTAACTTTCATCCTTCGAAAATTATTTAAAAATATTTTGGATTGTAATTTTCTTTTATGAAAAAGAAATATGTTGAAAGGTTTTACTGAAGATGTTTTGTTAAATCTATAATCTTTTCTATTTTCTGGTTTTGAAGACAAAACTATTTTATGTGGGTAGAATGTAAGACCTGAACATATTAACATGTATATAAATATTTTATTTACTTCATTTTTTTTTCAACGTGATTATTTTATTGATATCCATGATTTTATCTAACTAGGAAATTCTATATTAATCTTGTTGTCTTTCTAGTTTCGAGGACATGGAACTAGTCAAATCATTTGTATTGTGTTATAACAATAGTTATTAGAGATTTTTGTTGCCCACTAATTGTTATGCACTACAGCCGACATGTGTATATCTGGTTCCATCGCTATATGCCACTTTGTTATAGATAGGTTATTTTGTTCCTAAAATCAAGCCACATTCTCTCACAAGTATTCTTCTTTCCACTAGTTTAAATTGCACGAGTCATTCATTTCCCTCAAATCCATTGCATCAGTTTTGTCACTTATCTGCACAAGTGTATTTTCTCTTCCGCTTTGCCAATCCACACGATGACTTTACTTCTTCCATTTCTATCATTTGTTAATCTTGATACTAAGAAAAATTATGCTATTATCTATCCTTCCATCCCTTACTAAACTCATACCATTTTGAAGAGTCTTCTCCACTTTTAGTATATTCATAGTTTACAATAACTATCATATCCTAATTCTAGAAAACAACGTATGATACCCTAGTCTCCACTATATATCTTCAACTCTTAGCTAACTATCATCACCTTGTTAGTTAATATTCTAAATCTCAACTATGCTATTCGTGTAAGCTCTAAGTATGATACTTTCAATAGTTTGTTCCTATATCGACGTCGTTTCCTTTTATTTTTATTTTTATTTTGATTATTCTTCCATTGAAGCTTCAAATATAAATGCTCCTGCAACCTACCTTCAGCGTGAGCCTTTAGGGTTTCTTGCTAGAGTTTGGAAGGAAAAAAAAAATGTTTAAGGTGAGGGTTCTAGTCTTGACCATGATTTAATTGAAAATAATACGTTATGATATTGAATTTGATATGCTTCTTGATTCAATGAACGAGTGCAAGAGATTAATTGTTATTAATAAATATAAGAATTGTTGTTTAATAATTTTTGTTATTGACTTTGAAGAATATGTGAATTTTGATAAAAAAAAATAAAAAATACAATACATTGCATTCATAGACATATAATCATGATATATAATGGTGTCATAAGTGTCAAATGGGCCGATTCTTATTCATGTGCCAATTAACGTGATTCATAAATGGGCCGAATTAAAATATATTTTGCGAATGGGGGCGATTAAAACTATTTTGCCGAATGGGGGCAATTAAAACTATTTTTTGCCAAATTTGCATTTCATGCATATTGAGCCTGTGTTTTGTTCCTATAGTATATTTTAGAGTGATGAATATTTTAAACTACAAAGAAATGTCTTAACACGATTCCTAGATGATGGTTGTATATCCTTATTTGATGTCTTAAGATATGATCTATACTTGATGTTTTGCTTGAAGCGTGTACGCGGCGAAACAAATTTGGGTTTTCCTAAATTGTAATTTAAAATAGTTTTGAAGTTTATTAGTTTCGTAGTTAATTCAACTTAAAATGTTAAGTATGTAATTAAATTAGTTTAACTATTTTTGTTAAGCTCTAAGTGAAGAATTTATTATGCTTAACCATCGTAAAAATGTTATTTTTCTAAAAGAAAGAAGAAATAAACGTAATATGTTATTAAAATTCAGGGCGTTACAAATATCATCTATCAAGGCTAGCACAATTGTGCGTCCACAAAATCCAAAATCAGTAGTGTAAAATCAACATAAAAATTCTCCAACAAACACCAACACCGTGTACAACAAAGCATGGTAACTTCACCAACGATCCAGGACTAAAACGAAAGGCAAACAATCAAAAACAGAATTGTACTCTGCCTGCAACTTATATATCTTCTTGAGCCATACTAGGGCAGCAGAAGCATAACCTCATCAATACTCAATAATTCAAAAACCAAGAACCTTTAAACTATCTAGATGACAAAGTCAGCAACTAAATCATGGAACTCTAGACACCAAAACATCAGCAACCATACTTTAAATAAATCGCAAAACTCAAGAAATTTATGTTAAGAAGAACTTTTTTATCTTTCTCTAACACTAATATATGATATCATAAGATGCATCATGCATCAAATATTAATATGCCACTAATCAAAAGTATAGTAAGCAATATCTCACACTAGTAGAGCTAATTCTGATCAATCTCACAACAATTAGGAGTAAAAAGTTGATCAAGAACTTCACTCTAATTGATCAGCAACATAGCCAACAATGAAACCTTCAGTGAGTGCATTATGAGCAGAGAAATCCCAATTCAATAGTAGCAAGAATACCATACCAGAAGCGAAATCACAGAACAAAATCAAATTGAACTTGAAACGCACTCATCGAAATCAAATTGGAATCGTGAACCCTAGGATTTGAGGAAAATTGCAGTAACGAACGATTTCGATCAAGAGACTCAAATCGAAGGAGAAATTCAATCAGAAAATGGAAATTGAAAACACATAACCTAAAATTTGGGATTAAGAACATGCGAGAACAAAACTGTGAGGAAATCGATTGAGTAAGAAAATAAAAATGAAGGAGGACACAGAAATAAGAAGGGAAGAAAAAAAAACGAAGGAAGATGAAATAACAAAAAGAGAAACAGAAGATGAGAAATAATTTTCTCAGGAAAATGCAGCAGCGGAAAATAAAACTTTAAGGTGTATTCCAAATTTGCTCTGATACTAGGTTAGGAAACATGATATTTATGGATGAAGGAGAGAAAAGTTATGAAACTATTATATTGATAGAACAGAGTGATATTACAAAGGAGTGAATTGTCCCACTAATGGAGTGGTTACAACTATATATAGTGCTATAAGACTAATGCTACTTGTAACTAAACCATATCTCTAAGAGAAATGCTAGCAACACTCCCTCTAGCACTCATTCATTTATTGGATGAAATCATTGTATGTCCCACCACTTTGTTGGGGTTCAATTTTCAAAGTGTAAACCCCACAATGATTTAAACCAATAAGAAAGTGAGTATTAGAGAGAGTATTCAAAAGCATTACTCATATCTCTAATAGATACCGACTATCTACTTTATATCTAATCCTAAGGTACATTTGCTGACCCTAAACCTAATCCCATTCAGCGCCCTAATTTGCCAACCCTGAGCAGGAAACTAAATTGCCACACTTAAAAAGCCAATTTGAAATTCAAATTTGTAATTGCATATTACAAGGAGCACACAAACTAACTATCGGTATTCCAATAGCATTAGCTGTTTGCTTAAATCCCAATGAGTTGTTGTATCATACCGATAGTTAGTACATTTCCTCAAAGATTCATTCCCACTTTCTCTCACTAGCAGCAGATTTCTTTTTCCTTATACCTTCTTCTCTCTTCATTTATTTTCTTCTTCCTCTTTCATTGTTTCTTCTTCTCCTTCTTCTTTCAAACACCTCTCTTCATATGCATAAACATAGAATTCTTCTTCCACTACCAATATCTTCTTTCACTATGGTGTTATTCATTCTCCTTCCTTTTTCATCTGTCTTTTCGGTTCATCCATAATACGAGATCAATCTACCGCACCAGATTTTTTTTTATGAGTAAGTGGTTTTCTCTCATTTCCCTCATATTTCTCCATTATATCGATAAACACTGCATTTTATTTATTACCTAATCGGTTTTCCTTCAAATCCGAGATTAATAATATTAAAGATTAATTTGATTTATTTTCATGATAATCTTATGTTGATCTTGCTGTTGTTAATCTTATTGGTTTTTTGAATTTTTTTAGGGACAACTTTTCTTGATCACCGTACACTGCGTTTTCGTGGTAATTTTCTATGCTAACATTATAGTTTTCAGTTTTTTTGTTATATTTTTTAATTCGAAACTCAATTTTTGAGTTGTAAAATTATCCTGATTTACTGTAGAAATTTTGTTGCTACCAAACAAGTCTTTCTATATTTTATTATATGTTTATCTTTTTTCTTTTTGCTTAATCTGCTTTCTCTAATTAACCTATTTATTTAATTAATTTTTAGTTTATTAATATTTGCCACAAGTGTACAAATGATAAGGTGGGTCATTAAACTATACATATGATAAGGTGGGTCAATTCCCAAAAGCTAAGTTGAAGAATTTTTGTTTTGGTATGTTTTTTCATATTATCGGTTGATTGTCAAGAAGCTTGCAGAATTGACAACTTACATTAGTAACATGTTATTTGCATAATCATGTAGAATTTCATCATGCAGAATCTCATCATGGCCTATTCCGATTACATATAATTTACATGTGTGTAACAGTGGAAGAACTGTATAATATGCAAAAACAAACGGCTATATCCGATATCAATGAGAGTCAAAACATGCAGCTAAAGTGCAAGGAGAATGGTGAAGACTGGCAAATCAAAATGTATGTGCTGCTTTATTTTATAAGCATGTACTAAAATGTTATCTCTATAATGGTATTTTATTTTTGAACGGAAATACACCCATCACATATAATAGTACTCTATTGAGTTGATTGGTAGGAAGAGGAGCAATATTCAAATAGAATAATTTAAATCAATTAATATCTAATCAATTCAATGTTGCTGATAGATGAAGTCGGCGTTTGCATTGATAGTACTTCGAATGCTGTGTTTAAATTTTTTTTTCTGAAATGTGTAGACACACTAAACTTAAATTATTGTTGTATTTAAAGTTTTGACATTTTAATATTATGTTGTGAATCTATGTTATCATTTTGCTTTTGTCTACTATTTTTACTTTGTACGCACGGGTGAAAAGTCAGTTAATCTATAATATGAGATGAGATAAGTGCTAACTAGTAGAACAAGTATTAATTTGGGAAAAGAACTAGGAAAACTTTGTTAATAGTTTCAAAAGAGATACCGATTATTGAGAGAACGAATACAAATTTATTCAAGAAAAAAGATTTGGGATATCAAAGTTACAAGTGAGGTCTTGACCCTAACAATGAATTCCTAATGGAGTGAATGAGTTAGTTATTAAAATTAAATTTTTTTTTTTGACAAATTAAAATCAAAATTTATTGTGAATGCATCTATTCTTTATTTCATTCATTTACTAGAGATTATTGCTGTAAGCTTGTGAATTGTTGACCGAGTGAAGTTTCTCTTCTTAAAGGCGTATATTGTTGTGAACATATCTTAAGAAAACAAAAATTCTAGTATTTTATTATTTTTTCTCTTTTTCAATTTTTGCCCCTACCTATCATAAAAAGCTAGAAATTTAACAAATAGAAAAATAATTTTTATTTTACCTTATCGATTGAGCGAGGTAAAGGGGTAAAAATGACAAATGGGTAATCTATAAGTGCAAAAATATATTAAACAAAGGATATGGTTCTTACAAATAAAATTCTACTTGTTGCAAGTTTATGAGAAAAATATGACTAAAATTATCAAGTTTGTTCATGTGATGATCCTCTTTATTTTGTTAATTTTTGTTATAACTAACGTTAATGGTAAACCAATTTATGTTTTTTTTTTTTAAACTTTATTGTTTATCTTATACAAAATCTTTCACCCCTTTAAATAATATTTGTCTCTTCTTGTTTTATATCACAGGAAAGTGGCCAGGTTGCAAGAAAGCTATTGATTGTCCAAAAAACTTTTGCATTCGTCCTTTAAAAGCAAAATGCATGATGTTCACTTGTTTTTGTGTTCGTTGAAGTTTTAGTTTAGTGTTAAAAGTTTGACATTGTAATGTTAGAGGACAAAATCTATTTCATGTTGTCAAAAAAAATTATTTCATGTTATTGATGATGAAAGTAATCAAAGTAGTAACAATTTTGATAAATTATATTTTGCTTCTAAGCTTGCAAATTTATTTGCATGTCATAATGTTATTACTTTTAAAATTCGTCTACACTTTAATTTGCAGACTTAGAGAGTTAATGAATAAATAGTTTTTAATCAATAATTAAATTATTAATATTAATAAAAGTCACAATTATAATAAAAAAAATTATTGGCATAGAGTACTCTTTTTTTTTAAAAGGCTAAAAAAATGTATTAAAAAATAAAATAAGTCCCTCTAACACAAGGTGTACTATAGGAAACTTAAAAGTTCAAGAATTGCATCATACAATCCAAGATACTACTGTAACACCCCAAACCCCATATGCAATAAATCATGCAAATATATCAATTATTTGGAAGAGTTTAGATGTTACACCTTCATTTTCTCAAAAGCAATAAGATATCAATCATGTACGCCGTCTACCCATTCATACAAATAGGCAAACGGTCAACCAAACGACCACTGAGGGTTAGGTAATATTCCACATAATATGGCAGGAAGCTTCATTCAAGGATTTCAAGTATAGCACATATACATACTTATCATTCCTAGAATATTAACTTCATTTGAATATTATCATACTTCATTCATAGCATATCAAGCATATTCATTTTCAAGATCAAGTAAATAAACTCTTAATCAAGTCATCCAACAATGAAACATTACATCAACATTATTTCTCAAGTATACTAGCATAACCAAGCAACATATACAAGTCCACAATTCCACAGTCACAACATTCACCAAATTTCACCAATGCACCTAATCACCAAATCACATAGTCAAGTATGACACATTTTTACCAATCTCAAGTGCATGCAATGTTTCAGACACTTCTACATGTATGTGGTACCAAGTTTTGATTTCGGAGGTAATCTTACCGAGTTATCCACTGACGTAACAATCACCACCAATTACGTTCTTCACCAACTAATGTAATAATCACCACCAATTATGTTCTTCACCAAAAGACTCAACATGACTATGAATGCATGGACTTTCAAGTAAAGACTCGACAGTGTACAATTTATCAACTCTATATTATACAATTTACACCATCATATAATATCTTCACCAAAATTCACCATTTCATTATCAAACACTTACATCCATACAATCAACAAGTCATAATCACAACAAATAGAGTCATCATCATCAACAATTATCACCAAAAGGAAACAACTTTATTTCACAATGCACAATTCGCATAATAGATGAACAATCATCCACATCATGATAGCCAACATATCAAACACCCATCAAACATTGGTTCATTCTTATTTCATCATATTATCATGCATACAAATCCATTTGCAAGTTATTCGATCACAAAACCTCATTTTGACAAAGTTCGTATATTTTCACAAAATCGTCTATTTTTCAATTTTTCTCAACAAAAGTAGGATACTATGCTCTTAATTATCCACAAAACATTCATACATCTCATCTAACACCTTAGCAATTCAATCATAGCATTTTCGTTTCACAAAGTTCATTCGTTTCTCAAAATTCTCAAAGTTCGTCTCATTTTCCTCATGTTTTGAAATCAATTTCTTTTCTCAAAATAAGCTATGTTAATTTAATCATTAACTCAATTACACTCTAATCAATTAGGTTTAGGTATTTGGAACACCTAGGGTTGCATTTGGAACCTTAAAAGTGCAAGAAATCGTTGTTCCGGACCAAACATGCACGTTTTACCTGGCAAAAATGCACGACCACAGTAAGAAACGCACGGTCCGTGCATTTTTGGTCCCAGACCTTGTGTTTTGCCCTGAATGCAAAATAACATGTTTTCGTATTTTTCGCGCGTAAGGAAAATCCAATTTTCGATCCGTTTTCGATTCCGCTTTCACCATGGTGGTCCTATGCGAAGCAAGCTATAATTGATGGTTTTTGTGTGGCGGGCTTACAGATCAGAGATACATTTACATTGTTTTCTTCACTCTTCATGGATACAGACTATTAATCTATATGAGATGAGATGAGATGAGATAAGTAGTAGAACAAGGTATTAATTTGGTAAAAGAACTAGTAAAACCTTGTTAATAGTTTCAAAAGAGATGCCAATTATTGACGGAACAAATAAAAATTGAGTAAATTGTCACTTTTGTCCCTTACTCTACACCTCGCTGTCACAAAGGCCTCTGACACTTGTCAGAAGAAATTGATTTTGAACAAAAGAAGGAATTAGATGAGATTTAGAGATTTGAGATTTAAGGATTTCAGGATTAAATTCGGGATTTAGGGATATTGATTTTCGGTTCAGGGACTAAAGTGACCATTTTCTACTTTCACTTTTAGTTCATGTGACACCTCATGCACGCCACCTCATCAGTTAGTAGAAGTTTTTAACGTCAGGGACTAAACTGATAACGAAAGTACACATTCATAAACTATTTTGTATTTAATCCTGAATCATGAACCTTTGTGACAGCAAAGTGCAGAATCAAGGACCTTTGTTCAAGAAAAAGGATTTGGGATATCAAAGTTACAAGTGAAGTCATGACCCTAACAATTCTCAAAGTTGAATTCCTAATGGAATGAATGAGTCAGTTATGAACATCATTCATTTACTGGGAATGCATCTATTCTTTATCTCATTCATTTATTAGAGATTTTTTTTTATCTCATTCATTTATTAGATGTTATTGTTACCGAGTGAAGCATCTCTTTTGTTTTTAGGGACCGAGTGAAGCATCTCTTCTCAAAGGCATATCTTGTTGTGAACTTATCTTAAGAAAACTTTGTATTTTATTATTTTTATTTTTGCACTTTTTCAATTTTCCCCCTGCCTATCATAAAAGGCTAGAAATTTAACAGATAGAAAAATAATGGATGTTTTACCTTGTCGATTGAGCGAGGTAAAGGGGCAAACATGACAAATGTATAATCTATTAAGTACAAAAATTTATTAAGCAAATAGACAAAGCATGTGATTCTTACAACATAAGATATAAATAAAATTCTATTTGTTGCAAGTTTAGGAGAAAAATATGACTAAAACTATTAAGTTTGTTCATGTGATGATCCTCTTTATTTTGTTATTTTTTGTTGTAACTAACGTTAATGGTAAACCTAATTATGTTTTTTTTTAAACTTTATTGTTTATCCTATACAAAATCTTTAACCCGTTTAAGTAATATTTGTTTCTTCTTGTTTTATATCACAGGTATGTGGCCAAGTTGCAAGGAAGCTGTTGATTGTGGAGAAAACTTTTGTATTAGTAGGTTTAGAGTAAAATGTTGGAGGTTCAAATGTTTTTGTATTCTGTGATAAGAGTTTGCCATTATAACCTTAGGGTTCGTTTGGTGTGCATGATAGGATAGAGATATGATAGGATTAGAAGTTGGATAATAATAGGATATGATAGTGATAGGATATATACACTTATTCTATCATGTGTTTGGCGCACACATGATAAAAAAGATGATAGCAATATCTTATTCTATCTTGTGTTTGGTTCACGTGATATGATAATATAGGGTGTGGATCCTCTTCTACTGCTCCTTCATTGAGAAATTAAGCTAAAAATAATAATTAAAAGAAAAAGATTAAACCCATTTGTTTTGTACCACCGACAAGCTATTATGCACTTTATCTCTTTCCTCATGCAAGGTGGTTTTCACGGTAATCTTAGATTTAATTATTTAACTTCCCCATCCCAAAATCAAATCAACCATGGAACTTATATAAAATTATATATTAGAATAACCATGATTTCATTTATAAAAGTTATGAACATAGCAGATTAAGAAGCAAAAGATAAAAATTCGATTGGAATAGAAACAAAATTGAAACACAAAGCATAAAAAAATAAGAAGCCTGAAGAATTGAAAATCTATTGAATTGAATAGAAACAAGAAAATGAAACAAGAAACACGGTTGGAATTGAAAATCAATTGGAGAGAATCGGAAGAAAAAAAATTAAAAAGAAAAAACCTAATGAAAGGGTAGAGGCAAGCTAAAATTAGGAGCAAGAAAGAACCGAACCAAGATTTTGGAATATAATTGTTGGAGTGGGTGGGGTGGGAGTCGAAGAACGTCTCTGAGAAAAAGAAGAAGCGCGTATGATAAGTCTAAGCTATCAGGTTGTTAACCCACCAAAAACTAAGGATTAAAATTACAAAGAAACAATAGGATAGGATAAGTAATATGTTTATTTTATCCTTTCCTACCGATGCACCAAACAACAGATTTAAGTAGGATATGATAGTGTTATCATATCCTGTCTTCGTATCCTGCGCACCAAACGGGCCGTTAACGGACAAAATCTATATCATATGTTATTGATGATGAAAGCAATCAAAATAGTAATAATTTTGATAAATTATATTTTGCTTTTAAGCCTACAATTTATTTGCAAGTCATAATGTTATTCGTTTAATAATTTGTCTACTCTTTAATTTACACTTGGTTGGCCTTTGAACTTCTTTTACGGACTTAGAAAGTTAATGAATAGAAGTTTCTATTGTGTACTTGGTTGTTAATCAATAATTAAACTATTAATATTAAAAAAAGTCACAAATATAATAAAATAAATAAAAAATTATTGACATTAGCGAAAAGACGGGCATGTCTTTCCACTCTTTTTATTGCGTTAACATTTGAAAATTATGAATGATGTTTTTTTTTGTGAAATTTTGATTTTTATTAAAACTAAAAATATAAATGTTTGTTGCTTTTAAGTTATAACATATCAAACTAACCATGATTATCTATTTCAATGACATCAACAATATAACAAAAAAATATAATCTAAATTCTTTTTTTAATGACACTATCAACAATCTTTATTTTAGAAAAAAGTTGTTTAATGGTATAATTGGAATAATCAAAAAGTAAGTATAAATATACTCATCTAGTTTGCTACACTAGACATATATATATCCATATCGTGTTTGTTACATTTTCTTTAATATTTAAATTTATTCTTATCTATTTGTTACATGTGTTATTTGTATAAAAAATTGAGGGCATTTTTGGAAAGAGAAAAAGTCAATCCAAAAGACCTGAAAGGAGTTATTTTCTTTATATATAGTAGGGTTAAATATATTTTTGGTCCCAATAAATATATCAATTTTTCGTTTTAGTCCCTCTAAAATTTTCCTTCAACTTTTAGTCCCTATAATTTTTTCAATCACTATTTTTGGTCCCTATTGTTAAGTTATCTTTTGTATTTTTTAATAAAATTATGCAGAAATGTGTAGAATATTGTAAAAAAAAATATAAAAAAAGATTTTTTTAACAAAACACAAATTAAATATGAATTTTTAACTATAAAAAATATAAAAATTCATATTCATGTTTTGTTAAAAAATTCTAATTTTTTTTGAAGAGATTCTTATAATATTTTGAATTTTTCGGCAAAGTTTTATTCAAAAATATAAATTTGACATATGAGTTTACTTTAAAGGAGGGATCAAAAATGAAGATGAAATTTTTTTGAAAGACTAAAAGTTGAAGAAATTTTTTAAAGAGACTAAAACCAAAAGTTGACATATTTATAGGAATCAAAACATATTTAACCCTATATAGTATAAATATAGTACTCCATTATTGTTACTGGTTTAGAGTTGCATGCAATACAAGCTACAGTTAATGCGAATAATATACCAAATTAACATGATGATAAACAAAACAATGAATCATATACTCATATATAGCACTATTAAAACATAGGGTTAATTTGCTAAAAATATAGGGTTAACAGTGATTTACCTGTAATATAGGTCATTTTTTGTTTTCCTCTCTGTAAAAATTTTTGTTTAGATTTCATCCTTATAAAATAAAGATTTTTCAAAATAACCCCTGACTCGTCTGAATGTACATATTCACTGATGTGGCACATGACTAGATATATAATTAAGTTTTTCATTTTTTTAACTGTTCCACATATGTAATTAGTTGTAGGGTTGACAATGAACCGAACCAACTCGATTAAAGTTTGTAATTCGATTCGACAATTGATTCGCCGAACTTGGTTCATGAACCAAATGAGCCGAACTTGAGCTGAAAATTAAGTCCGTCAACTAATTGAGTTGGGCTTGAGCTATATGTAGTTCGATTCGTTTGGTTCACGAGATGACTCGATTATATATATAACACTTAATTATTTTTAAATTTATATATAATTGATTTTACACAATTAGATAGTTGATTATATATGTAATACTTTAAAAACTAAGACGAACACTTAGCAATATTAGGATAAAAATGAGCTACTTTAAAATTGATAGACAACGCCATGGACAATGTTGTTGTAGTTTTTATGGATTTCAAAACTAAAATAGTTTCGCATTGGATTATGCTTGAAAAATGGAGGATGTGACATGTGACATAAGAAGGAAAAATTAGATTTGGTGGTTGCATACTAGTGTTAATTACTATGTGTAATAATAGCTAAATTCTTTGACTTTTGAGTTACGTGGTAGAAGTGACTTTACTCATTTCCTTACCTAACGTTATGTGTTTTGAACAAACGAATTGAACCTAATGAGCTGAACCAAACTGTTCGTGAACTTTAAACGAGACGAACTTGAGCTGCAAAAAAGTTTGTGTCAAACTCGAACCGAGTCAATTCTTAATGAGTCGAGTCGAACTCAGACAGGTTCAATTCGACTCGACTGATTTCCAGTCCTAATTAGTTGACACCTAATTATATAATTTTAAAAAAAAACATGAAAACTCAAAAGCAATGTCTCAATCTTCTTCTCTGTCGCACAACATCATTTTCTTCTTCTTCATTTTTGTTTTTCCCTTCTTCTTTCTTCTATCTTTTGGTTCCTTCTCTTCTCTTATTTCCTTAATCCCTTCTCTTCTCTTTTCTCACTTTCCTCCATGTCATAAATTTATCAAATCAAAGAAAAATCCCAAATCCCAATTTCCCCAACCCACATCTCAAAATTATGTCATGCAACACAAAAGCCATAAATTTATCGCTTGAAAATTGGGTTTTGTTCATGATTGTTTTTTTTTTTAGGAATTGATGAATTCACGGATTCGGATTTGAAGGATTTTTTCATTTCATTTTAACAATCAACCCCAAATTCCATTTGTTCCATCATCAAAACAATGGGTTTTTCTGGTGAATGATTTGAAGGATTTCTTGTTTGGGTTTTTCCGGTGAATGTATTGGAAAGGCAAAAGCATTCTCATTGATAAATTGCATGAAATGAAAATACATAGGCTGGTTGTTTATATAGCATAAACACAGTTGACAAAACTAGTTCAAATATGCCAAATTAACTATGTAATAAAACTATTAATGACAAAAATAACTCTAACAAAAAACTATTAACTTGCTAGTAAAAACCAGTTGACTTCTAACTGTATAGCTGTGAGTTAATCTCCTAACACCCCCCCCCCCCAGCTGGAGAGTGAATGTTCATCTCTCCGAGCTTGGAGTGAAGCTTGCAAAAAGTTGCACTAACTGATTTGCAGAACTAATAGTAAGAAGATGGAATAAACCAGCCTGAAGTTGTTGCCGTACAACGTGACAATCGATATCAATATGCTTTGTTCTTTCACGAAAAGTGGGATTCAAAGCAATATGTCTTGCAGAATGACTATCACAATAAAGAAGAGATGACTGAATGAAAGAGATTTGGAGATCTTGAAGTAGATAAGTGAGCCACTGAAGTTCACAAGTGGTTGATTCGAGTGCACGATATTCAGCTTCCGACGAGGACCGTGAAACTGTGGTTTGCTTCTTAGAACGCCACGAGACCATGGATGAACCAAGAAATATGCAAAATCCAGTAATGGAGCGTCGTGTGGTCAAGCACGAAGCCTAATCAGAATCACTAAAAGCTTTGAGCTGAAGAGAGGATTCTGTTGGAAAAAACAACCCTTGTGCAGGTGCACCTTTAATGTATCTCACGATTCTCATGGCAGCTTCATAATGATGAATGGTAGGATGTTGCATAAACTGACTAAGTTGTTGAACAGCAAAACTAATGTCAGGTCTTGTATTTGTGAGATACAATAATTTTCCAATGATGCGACGATAAGCAGTAGGATCATGAGGTGGAGCAGAACTGTCATATAAAAGCTTGGAATCATGAATCATATATGAATTCCTTTGCGGGAACGTGACACCTCTAGGCCTAGAAAATATTTTAAATCACCAAGATCTTTAACTTTGAATGTATCATGCAGAAATTTCTTGACAGATTCAAATACTATTGAGGGAATTTCCTGTAAGTATAACATCGTCGACATAAACCAGTAGGGCTGTGAAAGAACCATTTTAAGATTTGGTAAATAAGGAATGATCATATTCTGAATGTTTGAAACCAATAGGAACTAGAGCATTTGACAATTTTGAGAACCATTGTCTACTTGCTTGACGTAGACCATATAAGGACTTTTGCAATCGACAAACTTGATTGGAAAATTCAGGTTGAAGTCCTGGTGGAAGTTTCATATATACCTCTTCATTTAAATCACCATGTAGAAAAGCATTATCCACATCGAGTTGTTTAAGGAACCAACCGTGTGCAGCTGCAATAGCAAGTAACAAACGCATAGTTGTGAGTTTAGCAACGGGAGAGAATGTATCAAAAAAATCTACTCCTTCTTGTTGGGTGTAGCCTTGAGCTACTAGACGGGCTTTATATCTTTCCACTGTACCGTCAGCCTTGTGCTTGATTTGGTACACCCACCTGCAACCAATAGCAACTTTGCCTGGAGGCAATTTCGTTAGATGCCAGGTATTATTAGCAGCAAGAGCTTGTAATTCAGCATTCATAGCATTGATCCATTCCGGGGACAAAATGGCTTGTTTGTAAGATTTTGGTTCAATGGAAGTGGAAAGAGCAAGTGTATACTTTAAGTGGTTAGGGGACAAAGAATTATAAGACAAAACAGAAGACAAAGGATACTTGATGTTACCTGAATTAGAAGATGATGAACTTGATGAGCAATGAAATTGGCAATGGAAGTCCTTCAAGAGAGTTGGTGTTGTGCAAGTTGTTTCAGATTTTCTGATTTTGGGTGAAGAATCAGATGTAGGAGTGATGGAAACAGTGGATGAAGCGGGTGATGATGTGGGTTGAGAGGTATTAGATGGGATGTCAAATAAAAAATCAAAATTTTGAGATGAACTTTGAGCATTATGCGGGGTAGCAGAATCAACAACACCACTGAAGGTAGAATAGGGAAATATGGATTCATGAAAAATTACATTCCTAGAGAGAACAATTTCTCTAGAATGTAAATCAAAGGTAAGATACCCTTTTGTTCCATACCTATATCCCATAAATATACACTTTCTTGCTCTAGGATCAAGTTTAGTGCGATGTTGTTCCAAAGTAGAAACAAAACACAACGAACCAAAAACTTTTAAATCGACAAAAACAGGTGGTTTGTGATATAACATTTGAAACGGGGATTTTTGATGCAGAACAGGTGTGGGCATTCTGTTTATCAAATAGACTGCATGAGATACAACATATGACCAAAAACATTTTTGGAGACTTGCATGAAAAAGTAGACTTCTTGCCACATTCAAAATATGACCATGTTTCCTTTCAACTATTGAGTTTTGTTGAGGAGTTTCCACACAAGACAGTTGATGCACAATTCCAAAAGAGATATAAAAGTCAAGATAATTAAATTCAGCACCATTGTCTGATCTTATTATTTTGACTGAAGCATTGAATTGATTTTTGACAAATTTAAGAAATGTGTGCATCAAGTGTCTTGTTTCAGATTTTGATTTCATTAAAAAAAATCCAAGTGTGTCTAGTGTAATCATCAACAATTTTAAGGAAATATTTGTGGCCATGTAAAGAAGGAACAACAAGGGGTCCCCATATGCCCATGTGTAGTAATTCAAAAGCATGAGAAGAAGTAGAATTACTAGATGAAAAGGGCAATTTCGACTGTTTAGCCAAATAACAGTAATCACAAACACTTTTATTATTGAATTTGATATATGGAAAAAACATTACAAATGTTTGTAAGAACTTTATGTGAGGGATGTCCTAACCGAAAATGCCAAATATCAAAATGGGAATTGGGAACATTCGAACTAGTGCTATTGACACTGTGAGTCTGTTTTGTAGAAAGTGAAAAAGGAACTAAAGGGCAGCTTGGTACTTGAAGGTAGTAGAGGCCATTGCAAAGCTTAGCAAGCCCAATCATCTTCGAATTGATAGCATCCTGTATATGACAAGTGGAATCAAGGAAAGTGAGTTTACAATGCAGAGTGGATATGAGACGATGAACAGAAATAATGTTAAGTGTGAAATTGGGTATATACAATACATTATATAATTGAAAATCATCAGAAAAATAAATTGTGCCAGAATATTGAGCAAAAACTTTAGAACCATTTGGAAGTGAGACATTGATTGGTTTAATACATCTAAAAGTGGTAAAAAGTTCCTTGGAAGATGTGACATGGTCAGTAGCACCAGTGTCAAGGATCCAATGAACAGAAATACCTGAATTATCATGTTGAGTAGATGACTCAATAGCATTGGTGTAAGATGTATTAATTGTGGCAGAAGTATTTTGCATAGATTGATCAATGTTAGAATGTTGTAACAAGTTCAAGATCTGTTTTAATTGCTCACCGAGCGGAGCACCTGGCGCATCATGTGAAACTGCTTTAGGCAAAGAGGCTTCAGTGTTAGATGATGTGTTTCCGTCACTTGCAGCAATACTGTTAGTGCTGGACTGATATCGTGGTTTATAACCCGGAGGAAAATCGTGCTTGAAATAACATTGCTCAACAGTATGATTATGTCTAGAACAGAAAGTGCACTGTTTTGGATTACCACGACCTCCCGGATAGGATCTGCCTCGCCCTCTTCCTCTAGAATTATTGAGAGGACCACGACCCCCTGAGTAAAAAATGCCTCTACCTTGTGTAGGCCTTTCACTTGCATTATACAAGACTGTAGGCTGAGAGGATGAAGTACCAGCCAAATGATCTTCTTGCTGAATAATAAGTGAGAAGACCTCACTAATAGTAGGTAATGGTTTCATGAGCAGGATTTGAGATCTGACAGTACTATAAGAATCATTTAAACCTTTCAAAAAACAAATGGCATACTCAATCTCACGTTGATTGTGCATAATTTTGAAGGTATCACAGTTACATCTAACATTGCAAGAACATATAGGGATTGGACGCAAAGCCTCTAAATCTTCCCAAACAATTTTCATGTCGGTGAAAAATTCATTAACAGACCGATCTCCTTGTTTCATAGAGATAATATGGAGATTGGGTAAAATCATTGACAGGTTGGGTTGGAAGTGGACAAATCGGAATCGGTGATGACTCCGCATTAGATTCAGAAGAATCAGTTTAGGGTCAACGACGACAGATTATAGAATATCTTCTGATACCATATTAGAAAGGCAAAAGCATTCTCATTGATAAATTGCTTGAAATGAAAATACAGAGGCTGGTGTTTATATAGCATAAACACAGTTGACAAAACTAGTTCAAATATGCCAAATTAACTCTGTAATAAAACTATTAATGATAGAAATAACTCTAATAAAAAAAACTATTAACTTGCTAGTAAAAACCAGTTGACTTCTAACTGTATAGCTATGAGTTAATCTCCTAACAGAATGCGACATTTTGATATTTCCTAATGGGATTTGTTGAAAGATTGAATCTCTCCAAAAACAAAACACAGTGTTAGTGTTGTTGTTTAGAGAGAGAAAGAGAAAGCTTTTTTGTTGTGTTTTGATAGACGAAATTGGCAAGTGCATCAAATCGCAACAAGTAGTAAAGTAGTAAGTTGTATCATTCTCTACAGGGATTTTCGTTCAACTTAATAATTAGCAAAACTTATTTTAAAACGAAAAATAGTAAATGATGATTAGAATTGTAGGGTTTAATTGCCCTGCCCAATGAGAGATTAGGTTTGTGTGATTCAGATGTGTAACAATGATTAGGGACTTTATGAACCCCCTCTTCCTTCTTTGTTGGATCAATTCAAAGTCCTTGTTAATTTAGACCTAAAAACTACATAAACAAAGGTTTTCTATATAAAGAATGTTCCTACAGATGTCAGATTATCCATAACCTCCATAGCTCAATTATGAAAGCCATGATCATATCCTTTGGCTGCAACATCTTGCATGACTCTTAAACTTGTCTCCTAAAGGAATTACACTTCATGATATATCTAACCCTAATACCCAAGGGGCCCCTAATGAATTAATGACACTTGAGAAAAATTCATCTGTAACGATTCGGTTAAAGCGCAAGAATTAGTTTATGAACCCTAGCCTTGTTTGTAGAAGATTGAAACGACGAAACATATGAAAAACCGATATAATTCAAATCATAATTAACTCGGTAAATCAACAGTTATGTGGCTTCTACTTTGATTTTAGAAACTAGTATCTAAACTCCATCAAATCTTACAACAACATGTGCTACATGTTAACTTAGTTAAAATTGTGTCGTTTCCAAAAGAAGAGAATATAAAACCCTAGGTTTCATACTTAAATTAGCAATAATGAATAAATAAGCAATAAGTATTGTCATGAACGAAGAACTTCAGGTTGTCAATCCTACTAATCTTCTACGAATCAATTTTCAAGATTACCCATACAGATTCTCAATTGAAAAAGAATTACGAACAGACAAGTACAAATTAAATTGAACACAAGACCGTAACTGAATGAAAACATTATTAATTGAATCCAGCAAATAAGAAGGGGTTCATCGTGGAACCATAATCAAGAGGTTTAGTTGCTCATGGCAACAAACATCATAACAAAACAAAAGAACAACATACCCTAGCAAGAATAAAAGGAGGAGAAATTCTGCCTTGAATCTCTGATGATTGACCCTTGCTCTGAATTGTCAATGTTTCTGAATGAATAAAATAGTGTGAAAGGGTCTCTACTTATAGCATAAGGTTGCTTACGTTTTAAGTTGAGAAAACTAGGTTTTTTCTACCGATACAGCTTGAAAAACAGCAAAAAGCGGGTTTTGATCCACTGCCAGGGGCAGGGCGCAGGGCGCCTGGGGCAGTAGAAAAATGCTTCCCCATGCCTTGCCCAGACGCAGGGCGCTTGAGACAGCCCCTCATGTATGATTTCTTGCATTTTCTTCCCGTTTTCAATCGTTCTTCCGTCCGAAAACTCCTAGGAACTTGAAATGATTTTTCTTCACTTTGTATTGTCTTCAACAACCTTCTAAGAACCCTTGATATTCAATTCTTCATCCTTGATTCTTCACATGTTATCTTGATTTGATGATTTACATGATTTCTCAATACAAAATACTCAAAACACCTATGAAGTTGCATTATCTCAGATAAAACTGAATTACAACGACTCGAATGAAAACAATACAATATGTTCCTAAAATCATCAACAACTCCTCCAACTCTTCAAATGCAAAGAAAAAGTATTAAAAACATAGCCAAAATATCCTATAATGCTCTGTCATCATGTTTTAGAGAGAGAAAGAAGAAGAATGGGGAGAAAAAGTGAGCTTTTATTTTCTCTTTTGCTTCTCTTCTTCACCTTCTGCTTCACGAGACAAATTTCACTTCCTTCTATCTTCATTTCACTTTTTTATTTATTTATTTATTTATTTATTTTCATTTATCGTCCTTTTCTTTTTTAAAATGGTTGAAGAAGAAATGGAAGAAGATTGATAAGGAATTTGATGAGTTTTGAAGGTTTGGGTTAAGGAATTTGAAGAAGATGAATATTTGGGTTTGAAGATATGATGATGAATGTTTAAAGATGAAGATGAATAAATGAAGAAGATTTATTGAACTTTATGGGAAAAAAAGAAGGGAGAAGAGATTAAAGAGAGATGAAAAAACATTCTAGTTTTGTTTTATTATATTTAATTAATTGAAAAAAAATTAGTCGCAAATGCCATGTGTACCAAAAAAATGAAAAACAAAATTAATTATACCGTTAGCGCATCATGTAATCAAAAAAATGTAATTCAACGTGCCACACCAACGAATATGCACAGTCAAATGGGTCAATGAGTTATTTTGAAAAATCTTTATTTTACAAGGATGGAATCTAAATAAAAAAATTTGCGAGAGGAAACCAAAAATGACTTATATTACAAGGGGGTAAAACACTATTAACCCTAAACCATATATTATTACTTCATAAAAATACACAAACACACATATATATGATATTGAAACCCCAAAAATAATTATAAAAAAAAAAAAAAATCATCAATAATCTTTATCATCGTCTCCTGAATACACAACACAAGAGGCCTCTTTTTGTTCACCAATTTATTCACTTCATTCCTCTTCCCCAACCCGTATAAGTGATGACCTAATTGGGGCACCCCACTTGAAACCTTACTGCCATCTGCTTCTATCCTCTCGCCGCTTCCCTCACCCATACCTCATCTCCTACTACCCCATGTCAATATTCCTTCTTCTTCGCTCCAACTTAACCAACACCTCAAACATATTAATTTTATCCCCTTTATACCTCACACATATAGTCTTCCCTATACCTCATGCATCCTCCATCTCGACTTCAGACTTAGCATGTAAAATAACCCAATTCTTTCAATTACTAGTAACATATGAAGACGATTGAGATGATGATGACGATTCTCCATTCCCCTGAGGCTTGCTTGTATCCTTTTTTGCATCATTCGATCAGTTACGTTTTTTTTAGGTCTTTAACGTTGGTTTACTATCTTTACCTGAAAACCTCGCAATCTTATGCATAACCAACAAAGACGGTTGTTTGAATTTCCTAAGTTAAGTTATTTTAAGATACGACAAACAAACAATAGCCACGGCCCTAGTTTTCTAGTCAAATAAACTCTAACTTTTCTCTAAACTTTCTTTCTCCTTCGTTCATCGAGGAGGGGTGGTTTTAGGTCATCTTTTGACCAAGAATCACCCATCTACATCTTTTTCCTCTTTTCTTTTAATCTAAATAAGTGGTTTTCACATCTATCAAGTTTTTCCTTTTGTGTTTTTTGTGATTTCGTCGTCTAAGTGCGGCATTGTGTTATTCGCCGTCTTGTGCGGCGTTTGATTTTGCGTCTTGTCGCGGTGTTTATTCAATTCCTATTGAAAGATCTACATCAATCAATTACAAATTCAACCAATGATTTGGACGTCAACGTTGCAGATTCGGAAGCATGGGTATTTCGGTGACTTAAGTTTTATCATATTATTTGTAGGCATTTTGTCGTTGTATGCTATTAACTTGGGTGTTGTGAGTTTGTTCGCAGATTCACCCTTTACGTTTTTAGCGATGTTTGTATCTGATATACTCTATCGATTTGAATAAATGATTATTTTGTATTTGTAAAAAAAAAAAAATTAAGTTATTTTAACTTACGTAAAAGTGACCAAATTTATTAAGTTTAAAGTAAATGGACCAATTCAAACTTTTAAAATAAGTTAAGAACCAAATCAATTTATTTAAAGCTAAACTTATAATTTTTAAAATAAATTAAGAGACCAAATAGATAAGTCTTAATTTTATTTATTGTTACGTTTGTTACAAAGCAACTTCATTTTTAAGGAGTTAGAGTCTTTTCTATTTATCAAAATAAATGAAGAATGTCATTTAAAAAATACACGTAAAAAGAGGTGGTTAGTTCTACAACTATTAACTATTTTATATTTTTTTAAACTTTTTGTGTTTTTCTATTTTTATATAAAAGAAATGGAGATCATCCTAACCCACTTTTAAACATGCTTAATGCTTTTAACTTGAAAATATTTCCAAGCCTAAAAAGTCAAATTAAGTTTTAAAAAATGACACATGACAATCAGGCAACACTCTCATGCATCTGATTTTTCAAATAGATCATGCCTATTTATCAATAGCCAGCTCTTTAGACATCCTTATTTCTCTCGCACATGATAGAAGAAAAAAATTCATATTTTATTGCTTTAGAATTTTCTCTCCCAAAAATCAAATTGTTTTGTTTCATGTATTATTTTGATTCATTTCAATCATATCAATATTTTATTTTATAAATTTTTCTTTAAAACTATAAAAAAACAAATATTTCTTTTAAAACACTGTATTTGTCTTTTGATAAAATTAAATACTATAGATATATTGTAACAAGTGCAAAAGCAGATGCCCTAAAAAATCATGCAGGCAGTTAAAATGTGCAAAATAATATGAAAAATATTAATATGTCCATTTTGGTTATATGTAAATGAATTGAGGATAAAAACAATTTTAAATTTACATAAAAATATGAAGACCTAGTCTACATACATGGAGTCCAAATCTATTTCTGTAAAAAAAAAAAAAAAAAACACCAAATTTATCATGCCATTAGACAGATTCCTTGTGTAATACCCCAAATTTCTATTTAATTAATTTAATTTGTGTAACACCCCGAATTTTTATTTAATTAGTTCAATAAAGTTAAATACGTGGAGTCTTAATTATTATTATGATGATAATGCATTTTGCTTGAACATTATATTATTGCCGAGAAAATAGAGTTTTGGTGATTATCAATACGTTATGAGGATTAAAATGATTAGGAGAGGAATTAAATAAAATAATAGAGGTGAGAGGTGTGAAATAATAATAATAATAATAATAATAATAAGAACAACAATAATAATAGATGAATAGCCCAATTCCCTAGTATAAATAGAATAATAGAAAGTCCGAAACAATTATTACTGAACGTCTGAACCAGAGGAAGGAAGAGTGAATAGGAGGCTAACCCTAGCTAAGAAGAAACCAAGCCAAAAGCTGCACCGTCGGAGAATTCGAGGTAAAGGGGAGAATCCTTTCATCTTAATGTGTATTTATTCTAATTGTGAGGTTGTTTAATCTTATCAATTTAAGTGTTGTTATGATGGAAACCATGGTGAGAGAATGATAATGAACAAATGTGATGAAAGTTAAATTTGTTGAAAGATTAGAATTGGGAAAACCAAGGTTAGGGTATTTGAATTGAGAATTTAACCATGAAAAGAATGTGTAATTGGATAGGTTAATAGGAAATTAAGGCCCAAATAGTAGGTTAACCTTAGGATGATGTTTGAGGACGAAATTAGTAAGTTTAGGGTCGAAAACGAAGTTAGGAGAGATCTCCTAAAGCGAAATCACAAAAATTTTGTGATTTCTGCACACTGCCAGAAGTGCACGACTGTGCGCTTAAAAGGCACAACCCTTACGTTTTGTTCTGGAATTTTCCCTTCATGTGTGTTATGAAAACGCACAGTCGTGCACTCTGAAGTGCACTTTTCTCGGCCTTAGAAAAACCAACTTTTTCTTACTTAAATGAGTTCCTAAAGTGAAGGATAGGATCCTAAACCAATATACTGATGGCAGGTAACCTTACGTTATTCTTAACATGTTTTTCAGTCAATTTCAGTAGGTTTTAGCAGCAAAAAGAAGGAGTATTAGAACGATTGTCTATGATTTGGGACTTTTGAAATGTTTTCTATATTTGAGTCTGTAATTCTAGTTTTCCCGAAACATAGCAATTTTATGGGATTTTTGAAGTAATTCACGAAGAAATCATGCAAATCGGCAAATCAACAACAACTGAAGATTGTTATGACTTTGGGAAGACAAATAATGAAGATTCAAGAGGCCTCATGAGACTTTACATAGCAAGGAATTCTATTTCCAAGTTCCGAGGAAAGTTATTTGAAGACGAAAACCTAAAAACGACGAGGATCAAAGACTTTGGGCCCAGAAGCATAATCAAATGTGCCTAGGGTATGGCAAAGCATTACCATGTGCCTAGGGCATCTAATATGCGCCTAGGGCATGGCAAAATGCTACCATGCCCCTAGGGCATATTGTAGGCGCCTCAAGCATGCTAAAATGCGGGGGCGCAATCGTCATTTTATTCGTTTTTCGTGGGTAAAGCCCGCGTTTTTAACCCAAACCCAGTTAGAAATCTCCACTATAAATACTAGCCTTCCTCATTCACAATTTCTCGTTCAGAACTGAGGTAGTTCAAGAGGAAGGCTACTTTGGAGCATTAGGAGAGAGTCTATCTTCTCCTTGATTTTCTAGGGTATGTTTTTATCTTTAGTAATTTATTTTTAGTTACCATGTGTAACTAAATCTTTTTAAGTTAGAGTTCTAAGATGATCCTATGTATATTTTTGTTGGATATTTATTTAATTTAATATGTCGTTTATTTATTCTTTTGTTCGCTATTAAGTTTCATTAGATTATAGTTTTATTTATGTGAGAGGTGCAACCCTAGATTAGGTACTTAGGTTGTGATAGGGCCTAATATTGCTATCGCTAACTGGATGCTTATATCTTGATATTTATACCCCTTTACTGAGAACTATCTGTCTAGGAAGTAAGTAATTATTAATTAGCCAAAGAAAACCACATGAATTGTTGACCCTAGACGTAGGTGCCAAGTGGATGATACCCATTGGGTCATGTGGTGCATTACCGAAGTTAGGAATTAACTGGTTAGTAATTAGGGAAACAAGCAGCTAGCTGTCCGACTTAGAGTTATAACCTAATAGAACCATTCTCTTGAAACCTTTAGTAAGGTAGACATATATTAGGGCTGCCCGTTTATAGAACTACTAAGTAAGCGTAGAGAGAGTGTGCTATGAGTGTCCTAAGATTCATAGATGGGCAAACCTAAGGGGGCATTGGCCTTCATTGCCTTGGGAAACACTGGAAAGTCAATATAAAGTTTATGTTTCAATTATCTTTGAATTAACAAGACCCTGCACGTAAGGATCACCGTGCGATCAACAGGTGCAGTTAGCCATCAGAGGGAAAAGCCTAATTAGGTACCCAGTGGATGATGGCCGCTGGGTCAGGTGGTGCCCTACCTATTTTGGAAACTCCCAACGACCTCATCACTTGTATAGTCTAGCTAAGATAAATAAACGCGACACTTATATTACTTATTATCCAACAACAGATATATAGAGGGGATTCGAAGAATCCTAACCGCTGCTTTATTTTCTGCAACCAAAACAGGTAAATTTGCTCTGTTGCAAACAGATAAAAATTGCAAACCATCTTTTATACCGTCAAATGTACAAAAATAAGTAACAAGAATTGTTCGTACGATAGGACAATTCATGTGGATACGATACTCTACTTATCACTTTATTACTTGATGATACGACTTGTACACTTGCCATTAAATTAACCCAATCGTTAATTGACGGGTCATCATATACCTAATTGAGGGAGTGTGTTTAGGTGTAATTAGAAGTGATTCATAAAAATAATGGCGAGCCTAAAATGTGGATTAGTAAGAAGTATAAGTGAAATCAAAAGAGATATAAATGGATAGTTCTTGAATAATTGACGAAGACAAGAGTAATTCCTTAGAGGAATGAAAGAGTCTAATGTTATAATCTAATTTGGAGGGTGTGAACTAGAATAAACCAAGGATATGGTGATAGTGGTTTACGATAATAGATGATATTAACGGTGAATGAATATGTGAAGATATGGCTTTAAAATTTAGTAAAATCTTAGTTGTAGAAATATAAGACATTATAAGAAATTCTAATGGTGAGGTGAAAACCTTAAACTGAGAACGAATAATAGGGTGTGCCACTAGAATAAAGGATGTAGAAAGTGAGAAATTAATGTTGAGTATAGATTCTAAACATGATGTTGAATAACGAAGAGATGATACACACACATATCATGTTGATTGATGATCAGATATTATTGTTGTATGATGAGATAATATTTGTTCTATGATAAATGATGTAACAAATAATGCTTATGAATGATAAGTAATGACGAGACGTATCCTGTTTATAGTGACGAGTAAATGATGAGATAAATTATATTCTGGTGTAAATTACTGATTATGTGCTAATGTGTAAATTATATTGTTTGGTGAATCTCTCCTCATGCATCATATCATATTTAGGACAATGACGAGAATGATGTATGTTCTGTAACACAACGCTGACATACAAATAATGACGAGTAGAAATGGTACCACCTGCATATAGCTGATAGGAATGAAGTGCATTTGCATATACCTGATGATGTTTGAACTTGGTGTAAGTGATGTGTAAATGATGATGTATATGAGAAATTATGAAGATGTCTATAAATGTTGATGATTGACATTATTACGATTTTTATATTATTCATATGTTCCAACTATATGTTATGAATTATATTCTCACCCTTGTTGTTGTTGTTGTTGTGGTGGTGGTGGTGGTGTTTGTACTCGTGGGGTACATATACTCAGAAGAGGAGCTCCAGTTGTGGGACGCTTAGAAGGTGGCGACAAGAGTTTTTCTTCCGTCATTATTTTATTTAGTGAAATTATGTAGTCGAACACGTGTTCTGATCTGTAACACTAGGGTCGGGGGATTAACGTTTTAATTATGTTTCGGAAGTTTAGAGTTTTGGAACTTTTGTTTACTTTACCTTGATGACGAGAACTTATTTATTTTATTGTGTTGTTTGAACTATTCTGCCGCTGAATTATGAATATTATCTTATGAAAACGGTTAAATGACGAGCATGTGTTAACACCTTTTATTTAAATATATATTCTTTTTATTTAATAATTCAAAGTCGGGGTTTTAGGGTATTACACTTTGAACAAAATATATCTCTGTGTATACCATTATATAAGGCAAATTTGTAAATAACCAACATTTAACAACTTTTCAGTTAGACATTTTCTGGACAAATTTACTTCTAACAACTCAATTATTTTTCAAATTAAATTAAAATTTATTTCTGTCACATAAGCCATTGTTAGTTTTTATTGGTTTGCCTAATTACAAATGCCCTTAGCCTGTTGTCGTTTGCTCTCGCATTTTTCTATTGGTTTTTTATTAAAATTGCAATGAATCTTAACCAGCACAAGGAGTGCTAGGCTAGGACTCTTAAAGTAGCAACATATAAAGGATAGATGGGGAGCCCCCAATGGAAAACTCATACACCTATGAATAAAGAAAAAATCCAAAAAACTATTAGGTGATTGTTTTTTTAAGGGAATTTTAGGTGATTGTTATAATTGAAATTAAATAGAAAAAAAATGTAACAAAAAAAAGAGGATCTGTGACCAAAACACATAAAAGACGAGTATGGTGGTTTCTGAATGGAGGATCTGTAACCGAGGGCACTAGTTACTGGTTAAGGAGTCAAATGTAGTAAGTATTACATTGGAATTTGTGTTGTCAACTCTTTAAAAGCATAAAAAGTGTTACTTCCATTTTAAAACTTTTTTTTTAGTTTCCTTAACCAGTGTCCCGGGGCACCGGCTAACATGACCCATAAAGATATTGTCAGAGAAGTAGCAATAAATGAGAAGATTTAATCCACTACTAATGTCCACCGTTTTCTCTAATATGTCCTCAGTTAATATCTTAATCTCACTGTTTTTCCTAATATGTGGTTGGCTAATATCATAATCTCACTTTTTTTTTGACAAAATATCATAACCTCACTATTTTGCATATAAAATAAAAAAAAATTGATCGATATGTCGTTGGTTAATATCGTAATCTCACTAATTTGCATATAAAATAAAAATATATTTGATCGAAACACTCAAACACTACATTAAAGTTAATTTTTTGAAAACAGTCATAGATTTTCAAAATTTTATTATGTTAACTTTCTCATATAGGTATATAAAAATTTATTTATGAAGATATAAACAAATAAAATCTGCAAAGGCGCAGTGCAAATATTTAACAGTTTTTTTTGCTTATAAAAGAAAAAAATATTTAATAATATAAACATTTTTTTTTAAGCAAGAAAACAAAATATAATAAATAAAAATAAAGAGATACAGAGACTGGGGGGGGCATTAGGCCTGACCCAGGTACAACCCAGGTGGGAATAACACAATACAATACAACCCAATTAGCCCTACCCTAAGTAAGCCTAACTAAAAGAACACTCCTCACGAACGCAACTCAGCGTGCCCGCGTACGAGCACAAAACCAGATTACAAAAAAATATGAAGAGTGTACATCCATAGAATCATATAAGGTTTAGAAATTGTGAATGGATCGACCGCCAACAGGGTATCAAGACCCATGTACCAACAACCCCCTGAACAAAGCAGCAAGTATAATAGCTCTTTCGAGCCTAACAGTCCGATAATAGTCACATTGACTAAGATGAATAACAGGTGAGAACCGGAGAGGACGTAGCCCTATAGACTTGAGGCCTGCATATCTCAACAGACCTGGAGCGTTAGAGAGTAGTACATGAGCACAACATCAACTGGTTGCAAAGAACCAGAGCAACCCTTTCGGGTTAAAAGAACCAAACCCTTTTGGGTTTACGAAACCGCAACACCACAAAAGGCCATAACAACCACCATCTGAAGTCTCTTATCTGAAAGACAAAAGCAAACAATACGAAAAAGAAAAAAAAACGATACGAAAAACAGCCAGACACCAAAAAAAGAAACCAGATCAACGGTACAAACCACTAACGATCTAGCCAAAATGAAACAACAGGAGACAGCATTGCCACCAACTCACCACCACAACGGCGCCATCAACAAACAGAATCCAATCTTTGGTGCGACACAAACAAACACTACCAGAACAACTAAGTGACCGATGGTGAGGACCGATCCAAGTAAAACGAGCGCCGATCTTAAAGGAGTACCACCTCCAAAGCAAACGCCACTCAGAAGGAATCAGAGGAAGCTTGTAGCAACACCAAACGACCGGAAAAGGGTTGTGCGGAGAAGAAATATTCTCATCGCACCACCACACACAGTTTCTACTGTTGAAGCAAAAATATTTTTGATGAATGTTTTAATGATAACAAACCTCATGGAATAAATGATAAATTTTATGAATGGTGATCTACTGATGTTTGCACTTGAGTTTTTGTTAAAAGAACATGAATCACATAAGTGGATAAGATAGAAGCCACCCACATTGATAAGTGCATTATATCTACTCAACAATGAAAGAATGAGTATATCATCAGTTGAAATAACAAGATCATATCTCCATGAAGATTCATAGCTCAAGAATCATGATGGAAGAACTTACATCACAAGCTACACAAGAGTGTGCTTGAAGTTATGTGACAAAACTCACATTGAGT